>Ga0190363_1000007_pt1 | contig 210807 bp, 224 predicted proteins | sample 48721867_MG_FD_161272 | JGI IMG/M metagenome (GOLD analysis project Ga0190363, IMG submission 161272) | Hydrothermal vent microbial mat bacterial communities from Southern Trench, Guaymas Basin, Mexico - 4872-18-6-7_MG | ecosystem: Environmental > Aquatic > Marine > Hydrothermal vents >...
ATGGGGCAGCGGTGTAAGCCCCAAGCTTTCGAGCGAGGGGTTTAGCCGGCTGCTCCCAATCGCCTGAGGTTGCCAGACCTTGACAAACAACTTAACCCTATGACAGTCTCGCAAAATTTCTATTTTTTACCGGAAATGAACTCCAGAAAAATTTAAATTTGCTTTTCCTTAACTAAGAGTTATGATATTCTTCGATATAGAAACTACTTCGCTAAAAGCTGACGTAGGGATTTTAGTAGCTACTGGTTTCATTTTACCGGACGGTGAAATTAAAGTATTGTTTGCGAATAGTTTAGAAGAAGAGAAAAATTTAATTGAAAATACAGCAAAGCTACTTATTAAAAATAAAAATGAAGAGATAGTTATCTGGTATTCAAAGTTTGATATACCATTTCTTGTTTCAAGAGCTATTAAACATGGATTGGACATTTCTGGAATTTATGATTTGAAAATAGTTGACCTATGCAAGCTAATCCAGGAAAATTTAAAGTTTAGAAGCAATAAGCTGGATGAGGTTGCAAAATTTTTTGGAATTAAGAAGAACTTGAGTGTTACAGGAAAGAACGTTCATTTGCTCTATTTCAAAGCGATTAAAGGAGATGAGAAAGCGAAGAATGAGATAGTAGAGCATTGTAAGGATGATTTGCTCGCTATGAAAGAAGTTTATGAAAAAGTAAAAGCTTATGTTCCAAAGTGGATGAACAGCTCAAAAAAAGTTAATAGTGCTTAAATTGCAGAAATGTTGAACTTAAATTATGAAGCAAGATTTCTTAACTTCTTATCCATCCTTTTTCTGTATGCTTCACATATCCTTTTTCTTTTAGCTTTGATAAGGCTCCTAGAACAGTTTTGTATCTTAATCCAGTTTTTTCAACAATTTGCTTTGGAGTCAATGGTTTATCGCTTAAATGAGAAAGAACTATCTCTTGGAATTGAACAGGTCTGCCGAATCTCATATCTTCTCTATGTTTGGAAGCAGCAAAAGTTCCAACCTCTAACCTTAAAGAAGAATCATGAAGCATTCTTTCATAAACCTCTCTGTATTCTTCTGCTCTTCCCAAATCTCGAATCAGTTCAACTGTAGGTAGACCTATTCCTTCCGGATCCTCAAAATACTTTTTTCCTTTCTCAGTTATCCACACTCCAGTTTTTTCAAACTCTACAGAAAAAAGTTTTTCATTCATTAAAACAGGTAGTTCCCATTTAACCGTTGGTGCCTCATCTTTTCCTTCAACTCCTATTAAACCTTCTCTTCTCAAATCTTGGATAGCGAATTCCACTATGGAAGGAGAAAGCAATTTAATTCTTGCCAACTCAGACTTTCTTAAATCACTTCTTTCTCTTTCTAAGTAAGCTTTGTACAGGATGAGAAATTTGTGCATGGGGGAGACTGCTCCAGAATGAGAATAGCCTAAAGCAAAAACGTGCGAAACATCGTACTTATAGGCTGCCATCAATTCTCTCGCAGCAAAAGCAACTCCGTACTTATCGCCGTCAGGCTTTCTTTTCCAAACGATTTTAGCAGTAAAAGGTTCCCAAGGCTCTGGCTTATACTTGACAATCATTTGATGAGGGAAGAGCGAATGCTCTAAGTATCCTCTAATTGTATTCTCGTTCGGTCTTTTTACCACATTTTCGTCAAACCATATTCCTAGATATTCTGCTATTTCTGAAACCGAAGCATAATCTTCTTCGTGGCTTGGGGTTGCTAAGAGAGTTATGGCTTTGAACTCTGGAGATATGGAAACCAATCTCCTTAGCCTTTCTATTTCTGAAACTTTCTCAAAACTCATAGCTTTCACTCGTTTAATAAATGGAATTCGAATAAAAGATTAAAAATTAAAAGTTAAAAAATTAATTCATGAAATATTGCAACAAATGCAACCGGACTTATTCGAACAAGCTTAAGAAATGTCCTGTTTGTGGTAAGAAGCTAGTAAAAGTTGCTTACTGAAAATTTTTAAAAAGTTGGGAAAAATTAAATAATAAGTTCTGAGGTGGTGGGATGAGGAAAGCAAGAAAGAAAAAGAATTTGTTGGAATTGGAAAGAAGATTAGAAGAATGGGCATTGAAGCAATTCGAGAAATATGTAAGGATTCATAAGCGAAACGAAAAGGAGCTAAGGTACATTGCCTAAAATGAGCTTCTTCAATTCTATCCTAAAGAAATTGGGTAGGAGCTTCCAGCATTCGATAGGATAGGTTAGCTTTCTAATCCTTGGATTCCTCTTATCGAATTTAAACTTAACCAAACCTTTTTGTTCAAGTCTTTTCAAAACATGTCTCACTCTTCCGCCACTCATGTTTAATTTTTTAGAAATTTGGTAAGTGTTTAAACCTGGGTTTGAGCAAACGAAGCTGTAGATCACTTGCTCGCTGTTGGATTTCCTTGGCATTCGGCTCACTTTTAAAAGCTAATTATAATATCGTGAAAGGATTTAAAAAGTTATCGAAAAGGATTTTGAGCTAATACACCTAATCTTGAGATTAAATCTTCAGCCGAAAAAATTCATCTTTGTAATTTTAAGGGAATTATAAGTCATCACGTTTTTTATTTCATAAATAGATTAACATAATTGTTTGGTAAGAGTATAGAAAATTGTAAAATTCTTTTCTCCTATATATCCACTTATCGTGTAATTTTTATCTCTAGAAGGCGCAACTTCATGCAAAGCTATTATTCGACTTCCCGGATACTTATCGCATCTAATAGGCTTTGGTCCAATTATTTGATTCCCAATTTTAATGCTTTCGTTACAGTTAAACTCGATCCTAAAAGTAGGACAAGAACCTCCAATACAAATTGTTCTCAGACACTTCTGGTATTTTGAGCTAATATGACTTTCTTTATTTTTTATTTTACCATCCTCTAACACACAACTTACTTTAAATTGTTCCTCACCTACAAATCCTGTAACACTAACATTTTCATTTCTCTTCAAACATACTCGGGATTCTGTTAGTACTACATTTCCCTGAAGATCTTTTGCTAAATAATAGATCTGGAGTGGTATATAGCAACTTTCCACCTCGTACGGTATTTTTTCTCCCTGAACATATACATCTTCTTTACAATTATTTATTAGGCGAATTTTTAAAGGAGGGTTGCAGTTATTAATTTCAAGTTTTATACAATCAATCGGAGGTTCAATTCTGGTATTTATTATAGCAAACCTGGAAAAACATCCACCTATGGGACGTACAGGCCAATACTTAATACAGCCTGGTGCAGGGCTATTTTTAATTATACAACCACTAAGAAAAACTAATAGAAATACTCCTACAAAAATCGAGAATGATTTCATAATTTCTATTTCAAATTTTTAAGTAAAATTATTTATTTCAAGCAATTTTTCAACTCAGAAAAAGTCATTGGTTTTATTTTCAACTTTCTCGCACCTTCCATCTCAGCCCTATCATGACCGACAAAGATTGCTTCTTCAGGCTTGACTTTGAAGTAGTTTAAAACTTTAAGGTAAGCTCTTGGATGAGGCTTTTCATAGCCGATCAAACGAGAGAGAAAAAGTTTATCGTAATGCTTTCCTTTGACTAGTCCAAATTTCTTAAAAAGTTCTAATCTCCACCTTAAAGGTTGGACTGTATCTGAAAGAATTGTAACTTTTATCCCTTGTTTTTTAATTTTCAAAAGAGTTTTTTTAACATTCTTCTTCAGCCTTATGTATTTCAAGTTAATTTCCCTATCTTTTCTCAGCCATTCGCTAACCTTAGAAACAGGAATTCCAAGCTTTCTGTAAACAATTTCATTCGCCTTTCTTAGAGAAATTTTTCCGGTCGAAATCTTTGGATACAATCTTAACCAAAGCTTTTTTTGTTCTTTAAAACTCGTGCCAAATCTTTTTAGAAACTTATCGTATTCTCTTTCGAATATTTTCATAGCTTTCTTTGCATCGTAGAGCACGCCTTCTCCATCGAATATTATAAGCTTGGGTTTCATAAGAAATAGATGAAATTTTCATTTAAAATTTTTGATGAAAGTTTTGTTCTTGAATGTTACACATATAACATTTGTGCAGGATGGTTTTGCTTGTTACACGTATAACATTTTGCTTAAAAAATATTTTTAATTAAAGAAGTTGTAAATAGAACTAACGTGCTGTGTTACACATATAACATATCTTTTATAAATATCGATATCATTTATCGAAAAATCTTAAAAAACTACTTCTAGAGTTAAAAACCTTTAAGTATAAGCAAATCCAACATATGTTGTATGAAAAAATTGACAGAATTGGAAAAGACTGTATTGCTCGCTTTTTTAGTATTAGCGAAAAAGAATAGGGGTAAGTCTATTCATGAAGCTGAAATTGTTTTAAAATTTCCTAGAAGGCAGAGAAATAATGTTAGGGAAGCTATCGAAAGTCTGAAGAAAAATAATTTTTTAATAGAAACTAAGGAAAAAACCTGCAAGCTTAGCGAGAAGGGATTGAAAAGAGCTTTGCATTTGTTGCATACCGGCGCAAAACTTTGGGCTTATTTGAGATAACTAGCAAACAGAAATTTCTCCTCTTGCCAATTTTAAACAAAACTTGTCTATATTTTCCAATTCCTTGCTGATCACTTCTTCGACTTCCTTTTCTATGGCTTTCAGCGAATTCCCTTTTTCTAGGATAACTTGAGCAGCAGCTATTTTTGGCTGATTGATTGGTCTGCCTATCTCGCTCAACAACCAGAAATAAACTTCTTTTAAGCCATTTACTTGCTCAAAGATTTCCCTAGCAATTTTGTAGGATAAAACATTATAGATTTTTCCCACATGGGAAACAGGATTTTTGCCGGCTGCAGCCTCCGAGCTTGTCGGCCTATTTAAGGGAATTACTCCGCTAGCCCTATTCCCCCTTCCTACCTGACCAGAATCTGCCCCATCAGCACAAGTTCCGCAAACAGTTAAATACAAGCCGGCTTCTCCCTTTCCCTTTTGGTCTAGAGTGTTCAATTCAATTTCAACTTTTTCAAAGCTAGAGTTTGAAGTTACAAAATCTTTAATGGCTTGCTTAACCTCTTCTTTTCTTTTGAAATAAGTTTCTTCTGAATCGATAAACCTGTCTACAAAAGCCATCGCTACAGTTAAATTCAAGCTATTACCAACCCTCAAGCCCATAACTTTTACATCCTCGCCAGATTCAGGAAATTCTTCCTTAAAATCCTTCGAGTTCAAGAATTTTTCCAGCTTCAAAACAATTCTTTCAGTTTTGCTTAGAGGAGCATAGCCTACTGCAGCCGAAGTATCGTTAGCCCCTAAAATCCTATCCCTTTTTCTAAAAATTTCAGCCAGAGCTGAAGAAACTTGCTTCAATTCGACCTGATATTTAACATGCTCCTCTGGATCTACAAACCTTAAATTCTCTCTAAACCATTTTTTTGCAGTAGAAATTGCTATTTCCTCAACAGGAATGGCTTCGCTTTCAACTAGGTAAGTTGCTCTATCGCCAATAACTAAAAGCATTGGTTTTTTAATTTTACCTCCACCAAACCTATGCTCAGCTTCACCAGCTGCAAGCAAAGCTTTATCTATATTGTGATGTAGGATAAAGCCAAATTTTTTAAGATAAAATTTGCTTAACTCGACGGAAATCTCGTTCATTATCGAATCGCAAATAGTATCAGGATGACCCAAGCCCTTCCTTTCAACAATCTCTATCTTCTGCTCTTCTATCGGCACTTGAGCCAATTGCTCAACAACTATATTTCTTGCCACTTTAAAATAATTGGGAAAGGGTTAGCTTAAAAATTTACTTAGAAAAAATACCTATCTCTTTTACTCCTCTTTATCGGTCTTCAAAATTTCACCTATACCATACCCCAAGAAGGCACCTAAGGAAAATTCAAAACACTTCCCAACAAGCTTCATCCCAAAATAGCCTAGATCTCCTGTTTTCAGGTATTCGACTAAATATGGAGATAAAGGACCGAGAAAAGCTAGGAAGCTTGCGATGATACCTCCTTTCTTTCTGTTTGCGATGTTATAACCTCCAGCCACTCCTGAGCCAGCAGCTAAATCGGTAAGCGGATAGTTTATCGACCCATTCCTCAACAAATCTGTAATCAAAAACATTCCTGCTCCCAAAACTGTATGAATACCTCCTTTAATGAAATCTATAATCAGCTTCCTACCCATACAAAAAAGATGTAACAATAAAATTTTTTAAGCTTATTTAATCGGCTTAATAGTTTTCATCCCCATGACTTCATAGTAAGCAATCTCTTCTCCTTGCTTAATCTCTCCTTTCATTTCTTCTGGTATAGGCAACTCAAAAACAGAATAATCGGTTAAATCCATTAACTGAACATTATCTCCTACAATCGCTAAAACTTGAGCAGTTTTTTTGGTTATTATTGGGACTTCAACCGTATCGTCTGCTGGCTTAATTATGCTTCTTCTCCTTCCATCGAATAAACCAACTGCATCAACCCTAGCCTTAGCTGCCCCATGCTTTCCGCTCGTCGATACAGTTACTTTTTCAACCCTACAGGGAACATTATCTATCAAAACAAATCCTCCGGGTTTCAAATCTTTTATGGTTGTTGTAGTCTTTTCCATTCAACTCACCTTCTAACGGCCATTAAAATATCTTCCCTTTTAACAGTAACCCTTTTAGCATGGTGGCAAGCAGCTACCGCATCCCTAGCAATTATATCAGCGAGCTCAAGCAAAGTATTCCTCAATTCTTTAACCGCAGCTAAAGAAATTCTATCCACTCCCACTTCTTTCCCCGCCTTTTTTGCAATTTTTTCTAGTGGCAATAAAGGAAACTCTTTTGGCAAGCAAACACCTTATTAGTAATTTATTCAACCTTTAACTTAAATTTTTTGAAAAAAAGCTGTAATTATTAAAACTTGAAAATTCTCTATTAGAATATGAAAGTTGTTCTGGATACTTCGGCGATAATTTACTTAAGCGATTTTAGAAAATTCGAGGAAATCTTTACCGTAGAAGAAGTTTTAGAGGAAGTAAAAGATAGGATTAGTAGCTTAAAACTTTCTAGCTTGAATTTAAAAGTCGAAGAACCTGAGAGAGAAAGCTTGGAAATTGTTAGAAATGCTGCTAGAGAAACGGGAGATCTGGAAAAACTTTCTGAAACAGATTTGAAAGTTATTGCCCTAGCAAAAGAAAAGGATTGCACGATAATTTCAGACGATAGAAGCGTGCAAAACGTTGCCGGGAAGCTTGGAATTAAATACATTTCAATTTTTAGCAAGAAAATATCTAAGCTAATAGCTTGGGGGAGATACTGCAAGAATTGCAAAAAATTTTTTGAAGGAAAAGTTTGCCCTGTATGCGGAAGCAAGCTAGTAAGAAGGCCTAAAAATTTAAAATTAATTGAGAATATTTAATTTGGTTAAACATGGAAGATGAAAAATATAAGGAATTGGCTTTAAGGCTTGAGAAGGTAGGACTGATAGAAGTTATCGAGAAAGGAAAAACTCCAGATGACAATAAAATTACATTAACTCAAAAATTTGCGGACAAGCTTAGGGATAAAGCGATTTCACTTTATCCTACCTTTCGCAATAATTCAGCTGATGAAATTTTAGCTTATTTAACTTATGAAATAGTAAAAGATGAGTGCAAGGCTTCTGAAGATGATTTGACTAAAATGGGTTGTATGCTTTACCAACTTCTTAAAATAAACGAAGAATCTTATCGGTTAGCTATAGAAGCCATAAATAATTTGAAAAAAGCTCAATAGGTCTTGCAAACGCAAGGAACAGAGTAACCAAGGATGTTTAGAGTTATATTAGTTGGGTAGAGCACTTTAGCGGGCCATTCTTCGCCCTTGATTTGAACAGTTACTAGAACTTCTTTTTTACCGTACTCCGGAACTTCGCATTCGCACTTAAAAACTCCTGTCGGAGCCGATTGCCTCCAGAATAGAAGAAAGATTAGGGTTATTACAAAAAGGATTAGCATGAAGAGAAAGAGCAAAGCACCCTGAGCTTTCATAATTAAATTTAGGTTTGGGATTAAATCAAGCTTTCTCTTTCAATTTTTTAAGTCTTCTCTCCAGAATTACTTCATATACAGATTTCCTTTTTGGATATTCAGAAGGAGGCCAACCTTCGAATTTTTCCTTGTATTCATCTCTAATGGCAGTTAAGACAAGTTCTCTAAAGCTAGCGTAACGAGTACCAATCAATTTTCTAGCTTCTTCATAAATTTCATCTTCAAGCTCAAAACTAACTTTTTGCATAGAACTTAAATGAAGTCGAAGATTTATAAGCTTAACCTAAAGATTTTTCATCATATTTTTCTGGAGGAGAGGTCGTGAGCAGTACAAATCTCCTTACTCCATCCATTTTCTTAATCTTTTCCTTGATTTCTTTAGGCTTATACTTAGAAGCTCTAACTTCAACGACGATATCATAAATTCCCCAGGTTTTAAAGATGGTCAATTCTCCGATCTTTTGCTTACTCATTCTTATTTTGGAATAATACCTCGACGATTGAGGAGTTATGCAAAAACAAAATCTTTAAATATTTTTCGGTACATACTTTTATTAACCTTTCGGTTTAAATACCTACCAAAAAGTGATAAAATATGCCAAGAAAAAAGAAGAGAAAAGCTGTTGCAAGAAGAAGGGCTTTGCGCTGCCCTGAATGCGGAAGTTATGACATCATAGAAGATCCTTCAAGAGGAGAATTGTTTTGCAAGTCATGCGGAGCAATAGTTAAAGAGGATATAATCGATACGGGACAAGAATGGAGAGCTTTCGACAGCGAGCAAATGACAAGAAGAGCTAGAGGTGGTGCTCCTTTAACTTTTACTAAGCATGATAAGGGTTTAACCACAGAAATTGGAAAAGGAGTTGGAGAGCTTTATAAAGTGCCAGCAAGGAAAAGAGCTCAGTACTATAGATTAACCAAATGGCATAAGAGGTTAATCAAGTCAAAAGACAGAAACCTAAGCTTTGCTCTGTCCGAATTGCAAAGGATCGTTTCTTTCTTGAATCTATCTCGCTCAATCCACGAGAGAATAGCAAGGTATTACGAGGAAGCTGTCAATAAAGGATTAGTAAGAGGGAGGAGCATTGAGAGCGTGATCGCAGCTCTAACTTATGCTGTTTCGAGAGAGTTTGGCTCTCCTCGAACTTTGGATGAAATTTCAGAGGCAAGTGGAGTCGAGAAAAAGGAAATAGGAAGAACCTATCGTTACGTTGCAAGAGAGCTTGGAATAAGAATTTTGCCAGCAGATCCAGTAACTTTTGTTCCTCGTTTCTGTTCAATGCTTGGGCTGAGCGATAAGGTTCAGGCAAAGGCTGTTGAAATTTTGAAGAAAGCTAAGAAGTTTGATGTAACTAGCGGAAAAGGGCCCACTGGAGTTGCTGCAGCCGCAATTTACATAGCTTGCGTTCTGGTTGGAGAAAAGAGGACACAGCGTGAGGTTGCAGACATATGCGGAATCACCGAGGTGACGATCCGTAACAGATATAAAGAATTGGTCGAAAAGCTTGGGATAGAAGAAGAAGTAGAAAGAAAGGCTAAAGAGGAATAAAACAGTTCAGTGGTTACTTTTCTTTCGAGGAAGACCTATTCTTAATTTTTCTAATGCATTTTCATCTTTAAGCATTTCCTTACCTTTTTCTGTAATAAACCAGATAACTCTTCTGCTAACTCTTCTCCTTCCAACTAATCCTAGATCTTCTAAAACCCAGAGATGATCTACTATCGACCTCCAAGCTCTTCCAAGTTCTTTTGCTAATTGAGTAATATTTTTTGAAGATTTGGTCAAACTTTGAAGAATGAGCAATTTTGCCTCCCCCTTTCTAAATTCCTCTTTCTTAAAACCTTTTAGTCCCCTTTCAAATGCTTCAAATTTTTCTGGATGTAAGGAAACTAAGTTCCATTCTCTCATTTTTCTAAAGTTAGAAAGCCCATGAAGGAGCACAGCTTCTTGTCCTTCTATTTCTTTATCCTTGTTTGGAAAAATACTTAAATTTAGTAAAAGTAGGCGAATAAGTTCTCGATTTGGTTTTTCCTTGCTTCCGATGGAAATTTCATCTAGTTTACCATTTCGTAAGCTAATGTTCGCTTCAGAAGCGATAACGCCTTTTAAAAAGGCTGCAGAAAAAGTCCTATTCAATAGAATATCTTTCAAGCTTTGGAACATTCTCTCTATAACCCTACCCAATATCGCAGAGTTTATTTTGGTGTTTATAATAGGTTGCTTACTTTTCTCTAAAATCCTGGCAGTGAAAAAATTTTCTAAAGGAATTCTTAGCTCTCTCGAAATTTTCTCTTCCAATTCTTTAATTTTATCACTTAGGACAGGTGGAATAGTTAATGCGACTCTAAACTCTTTTGAGTCTATTCCTAGGCATTCTTTTGCAAATTTGAGAAAATGTTTATGAAGCTCTAGATTCGTATTAGAAAAACCAAACACGATTTTTTTCCCTCCTTGTATTTTTAATCCATCCCCAAATCTTAACCCAAGCCCTTCAAATAGTAATTCATTTATCTCGATAAACCTCTTTATCCTTATCGGCTTGGGATTCCCGCCTGGCGCTGAATGCTTGTCGACAAAAATTTCTATTTTTTCCTCATCTATTTGCTTCCACAAAATTAGCTTCCCGCTCGGCAATCTTTCTGGCAAAATCTTTGTTAGGTCGATGAATCTTTTTCCATTTCTTTCAACCATAAAATCTTTTGTTTCAGACTCAATACCAAACTCCATACATTTCACCTTGTAAAATTTAATTTCTATAAATATAATTTATAAAACTAGTATTTAAACTTTACTGGAGTTCATTTCCGGTAAAGAAATTAGAAAAGAAGAAATTGGAGAGAACTCGCTCGGAAAAGAAAATTTTTCGAAGCTAAGAAAAAAATAAAAGGTTTAAGAACAATCTAAAAATGATCCGAATGGAAAAAGATTGGAGAGAAATAATAGCTGAAATTGAGGGAAGGAAATTCAAGGAGCTTAAAGAAGCTTATGGTATACATGAGATAAAAGTTTTTGTTGAATTAGAGAAAGACGGAAGAGTTAGAAGAAAGGCTAGGGTTAGCTTTTGGGATAATGGCTTGGTAGAAATCGAGGATGAGATAGGGAATCTATTGGAAAAACCAGGAATAAAGTATTATTGGGATTTACCTTACTACAGCCTGGATGGGTTAGCTTGGTAAATCCTTCTCCTATGGCTATAAAGTTTGCAAAAGATTATAAGGTCTTAGCTAACAAGAAGCCAATTCGTGATAAAAATTCGACTCTTTGCAAGTTTAAGGAAGTTCTCCGACCATTTACGCGAATGGTATTGATCAACTTAGGATGTGGAGATTATTTGGAGCAGCTCTACTTTTAGCTATCAACCTTTTTAAAATCCTTAAACCAAACTTATACTTGAGAGGATGAGGGAACTCGAGTTTGAGATTGCGCTAGAAGATTTCCTCTATCAAAAGTTTTTGCTAGAGATTTGCAAAACTTGCGATGACATTTATTTTACTAAAAGGAAGGTTGTAAAAATACCCTTCGACGAAAAGCAAAGGATGGCTGAGGAAATGCTCGAGTTTGTTGCGTTTGCTCTAAACAATTTAAAAACTTCCTTGATAAAAATCAAGAATAAGCCGAAGGATTTTGAGGAAAGATTTTTAAAATTGGCTAAATTCTTGAACAAAAAAGCTAGCAGAGATGACTTCATAAACTTTGTTTTGCTCAGGTATATCTTGCAAGGAAAAGTACAGGTTAGTAAAATTCCTTCTAGCTTAGCTAAGGCAGCTTTTGTTTTGCTGAGTAAAGGGGAGAAAGAAAATTTTGAGAATTTGGAAAAGCGAGTTAGAAAGATTAAAATTTTTACTCTAAGGGTTGCTGCTTTGGTTTGTCCTTTTGTCGAGTTGTACGAAAAATTGCGGGAAGAGGTTAAAAAGGGTAATATTAAAATTAAAAAAGTTTTGAGGAAGAAAAAAATTGATAAGGAGGCTTTGAGATACATTGCATGATTTAAAAGGCTTAGGCTTCTAAAAGAAATTATGCTGGAGGAATTGGAAAAGGAGAAAAAAGAATGGCTAAGCCTTACTTCTAAGAATCTAACAAAAGCTGACTTGAAAGATTATGTGAAAAAATACATGCCTTTCTTGGAATAGCTTTTTTTGTTATATGTGTAACATGCTTATGCGTGAATTCGTATTAATGTTATACATATAACATTCAGCCAGTTTAGAGTAATTAATTTAACGCTTAATTAAAATTATGCTTGCGTGACAAAATTTTTAAAAACCTTAACCCTATTATAAGCTTTGATGAAAACTTTCTCAAAAACTCTCAAGAGGGTTTTGACTTTCAACTATGAGTATAAGGAAGCGAAAAGTTTGGAGGAAGTAGCGGAGAGATTAAAAAGAACCTACCAGATTTTTCAGCCTACTAAAGACGTCTTGATTACAAGAAGCTTGGCTGAGAAGGATGTGGTAAGAATTTTGTTCGTCTTGCTGGAGGAGAATGAGAAAGGAGGGGAACTTGTATTGCTTGAAACTACTAAAAGCTGGTACAACTATGAGAAAATTCTTTCTTCCTTGAATGCTTACTGTATAAACGCTGGGATTGAATACAAAATTAAAAAGCTTGATTTGGATTGAGAAAAATGTTATATGTGTAACATCTTTAGGGGCTGGTTGGAAAAAGGTTAGTAAAAAGCTAAAGAACTTTACAACGGATATCTTTATTCAATTTATTTTTAATGTTACACATATAACATTAACTCTTTAACTTTCTAGCCTTCTTATCGCAATAAACAACCAACTTCATCTTTTCTTGGATTTCCTTATCCTTAAGCCTGTGCTCCTGAATCCTATCCTTGTCGAAAATATGGATCACTCGATGGCCAAGCTTTGCCAAATGGTTTGCAATATACCTTCGATGACAGCGCCACCATAGAATTTCTGAGCAAAAGATGGCAGCAACCTTTTCGTCTATAACTTCCAAAAGTTTTTCAACAGCTTTTTTGAATTCCTCGCTCTTTGCAAAATTTGCATAACCTTCTTTTCTATAGCCACCGAGCTCAGGAAAATGGATGTACTCAATCTTTTCTTTCCCCAATTCTCTTTCCAGATTTTCTTTATTAAACCAAGGGAATTTTTTGCTGGAAGGAAACCTTCTTACGTCGATTACTAGCTCTACTCGAAACTTTTTTAGGATGGAAAGGAATTCTTCAAAGCTTCGGGTTGAGTGGCCGAGCGTATAAATCCTCACAATTAAAATCAGGAGCTCTTATTTTTAAGCTTATAGGCTCTTTCAGCCTTTATGAATTCGATAAAAAATTTTCGAACAGGCTCCATATAATTCAAAAATCTAATTCCTTCTTCTGTCGGCCTATACCTTACATTCCTACCATTTTTTGCTTCTTCCAAAAGTCCTAGCTGGATGAGTAAAGGAAGGTAGATCTTGAGCTGCTCGGAGTTTAAGTTAGCTTTATACATTATCCTCGTTCTAGTCGCTCCTCTCCCTTCGCCAAAAACATCTTTTTCGTTAGCGGCTTTTAAAATATCATAAATAACAAGCAATCTTTCTCTCCTACCCATGCATCAATTATCTAAAGCTAAAAATTTAAATCATTTACTTCGGCTAGACTTAACAATTGATGACAAAAAAATTCTACAGAAACAATTCTCGGTCTCTTAAAAGTTCTACGTGGCATTGGTATCTATCTTTGCTGAAATCGCTCCATAGCGAATAACCAGATTTTTCGAGAAAATCATCGAGCTTTTTCTTAGCATCTTCCGCTGATTAACAAAATCTTCTAGAGAATCTAGAACAGCTAATGCAAGCTCACCAAAATTCATAATAATTATTTCAAAGAAAATTTTAAAAAATATTTTGCATGAAAGGAGATTATCATATCCACAGCATTTATTCTAGCGGAGATATTTTAAAATTCGACTCATGCTATTCTCCAAACCAAATAGTTAAATACGCAAAAAAATTAGGCTTTGAATGGATTGGTTTTACTGAGCACAATACTTTAAAAGGCTTGAATGCTTGGATTAGAGCTGGAAAGAAGTATGAGCTTGTGATAATTCCTGGAGTAGAAGTAACTTTTAAGACTGGAAGAAAATTTTGGTTTTGGGATGAGCAATACCATGCAATAGCTTTAGGCATAGAGGAATTTCAAAAATCCAAATCTTTGGAGGAATTTTGTGATTGGGTTAGAGAGCAGGCTGGCTTAACCGTAGCTCCCCATTGCTTTAGCATAGCTGGAATGAAAGAAAGAGCTAAGCTTGTCGATGCGATAGAAATTTTTAACTCTCAAGCAAATCCTCTAGCAAACCTAAGAGCGAGAATTTTTTGTGAGAAAGAGAATAAGATTGCCCTAGCAGGAAGCGATTCCCATTCTCTAAAAACTCTTGGAAAAGTTTTGCTCGAAGTTAATTCTAGGAATGATAAAGATAGTATAATCCAGGCTTTGAGAAAAGGAAAAGTTGAGATTGTCAAGAAAGAATACAATACTATTTCGCAAACCTACGAGATTTTGAGAGAAAAATATTTGAAGAATTATAGAGATGCTTTGAATTATTTGACCCAAAGAGAAAATTGGGAAAGAATTTTAGGGAAAGCTTTGTTGGACTCTGGAATAAGGAACGAAAGAAAAGCAAAGTTAATTTATACGCTGGTTTATCTAGGCATGGAATGCGAAGATTTCTTGTACCATTCTTTCGGATTGATCAAGAGTTTTGTTTAAAGAAGACTTTTAATTTATTTTCTCATAATTTTGAATATGGAACTAGCAATTTGTCCTGTCTGTAAAAAACAAAGTTTAGTACTTTCCATGAGTACGCAAGAAATCCCGCATTTTGGAAAAATTTTAATCCTAAGCACCAAATGTGAAAACTGTAAGTTTAAGCATAGCGATGTTTTTAATGTTGAGATAAAAGAACCCTTAAGCTACAAGATTGAAATCGAGAGTGAAAAGGATTTAACAGCAAAGGTTATTAGAGCTTCTTCTGCTACTCTAATAATTCCCGAGCTTGGAGTTAAGATTGAGCCAGGAAGCTATGCCCAAGGATTTATTACAAACGTGGAAGGAGTTTTGGAAAGAGTGGAAAATGTTTTGAGATTTCAGCTTAGAGTTCAAAAAGGGAAAAAACTAGAAAAAGTTAAGCAGCTGATCAAAAAAATTGAAAGGATGAGAGAAGGGAAGGAAAAGTTTAGCTTGATAATAAAAGACCCCTTTGGAAATTCTGGGATAATTTCTGAGAAAGCGAAGCGAAGAAAGTTGAGCAAAAGGGAATTGAAAGCTTTGAAAACTGGAATGTTGATTTTAGAATTAACAAAACATTAATAGAGGAAATAGTTTTATCTCACTCTTAACCTAGTAAAAATTATGGAAGAATTTATAATAAGAGAAGCTAAAATCCAAGAAGTTGAAAAAATAGCAGAATTACACAGAAAGTTGAATCTCCATCATAGAAAATTAGATCCAAAATATTACGCAAGAAATAATAATGGGAAAACAATTTGGATTAAATTTGCAAAGAAAAGGATAAAAGATGATAAGAGCGTATTACTGGTTGCACTTCACAAAAATAGAATAATCAGCTATGCTCTAGGTTTTATAAAAGAAAATCCTCCTATTAGAAAAATAAGAAAATATGGGTATATTTTAGACGTGTTTGTAGAGGAAAAAAATAGGATTCAAAGAAATTAGAAAAATTATGAGAATGGAGATATAATTTTACTTCTTTCCCTTCCTTTCTTTCTTCTTCAAAACTCTAGCTAGCTCACGAATAAGCCTTCTCACATATTCACGCATTTCATAAACTTCCTTATCGGGAATTTGGTCTATTTTCTTTTGGTCTGCTAGCTTCTTCAAATCTTCGATTCGCTTCCAAATGTCCCAGTAATAGCCTTCTACAAGCTTTTTATCGATGAACTCTCGCTTGAAAGCCAAAGGAATCTCTTCCGCTTTCTTAGGTTCTTTCTTCAAAGTTTTTAAAGCGGTGATAGCTGCCTTATAAAGCACTTCATGCGTCCTTTCTAAAATCTTTTCCCTTTTCCTCAGCTCCAAAGCATTGAGCAAGCTAAACATCTTGTTAACGAACTTTTCCGCTTTATCGATCCACTCGTCGACAAAAGCTCCGCTCACATCCATTAGCTCTTTATGCTCAATCTTTTTCCTGATTTCGATTATTTCTCTCAACCATTCTGCATACTCTGGCTCTAAAATACCCGGCTCGACCAGATATTTCTTAACTTCTTGATAGGCTTTACTCGGAACAGGAGGAGCTAGACCCATGAACATTAGGACGGCTTGTGCAGTATTCAGCATAGCATAATAGCAATCTTCAGCAAGCATTAAGAGCTTAACAGTCTTTGCTCTCATTAGCTTTTTAGGAGCCCCTTCCATGTAGCTTTCTATAGCTTCCCTTGTAGCAGGAATTCTCCCCATCTCTAAAAGTTTTTTTATTGGTGTAAAGAAGCCTGTATCATAAATTGCAACCCCCTCTTTTATAAAGTTATAAATTATTGGATGACAAACTCTTGCATAATCCCAGAATTCGGTTAGAGTATAGCTAGGCTGAACAGAAATTCTTTCGGAAATTTTCTTGGCTATTTGCTCCAAATCCTCGTCAAGCTTTTCTTGAAATTCTGGAGTTATTTTAAAGCTAGCATCGTCTATGACAACAAAAACATCTACGTCGCTCTTCGGCTTAAACTCTTCTCTTGCGACAGAACCCATCATCACTATGCACTTAACATACTTTCCATACTTGTCTAAAACCTTCTTCGCAAATTTTTTCACCTTTTCCAAAACTTCCTCCTTTGTCTCAAGCTTCTCTTCCTTCTTTTTTTCTTTTTTTGCCATCTAACCACTCCTTTTAACTTCAACCCTTAAAGGACAGAGCGAAACTTCTTCACACTTTGGAATGTACTCTTCTCCTTGCTTATGAGCATGCTCTTTTACCAAAGAAAAAACATAAGGGTCTCTTTCTTTCAACCTACTCAAGTCAGAAGTTTTTACTCTGTTAGCTGGCAACAAGCATCTTCCCTGCTTGTCCATAAAATTCCCTTTACACTTGTATTCCATCCTACTCACCTTCCATCTCTTCCATAATATCTTTTGGCAATAATTTTTTCATCCTCTCGATTATTTCCTTTGCAAGCTTTAGTGCTTTTTCCAAGTAAGCTGGATCTACTTCCTTAACTATTTTATGATCGATATCTTTCCAGAGCTTATCCAACTCCTTAAACTTTTCTATAAATTCTGGTTCTAATTTTTTCTCCTTCACGAGCTTTTCCAAAAAGCCTGGGATAGCCTTTTGGTCTGGCTGAGCCTTATAATAATACATTATTACAGCTTGGCAAGCATCGGTTGCCGCATACCTCAACTCAAAAATCATCGATTTTAAGTCAAGCTCGATCTTCTTGATTCTTGCTTCGCTAGCCCTTGCCTTTAGCTTTACAGCTTCTTCGCTAGGCGGTATCAAACCCATCTGGAGCATTCTTTGAACGGGCTTGATAAAACCTGTATCATAGATGGCTAATCCATACCTCAAAAAATTTATTAGCTCTGGGGAGCCGAGCTTTATCCAATTCCAGAATTCTGTAAGCGTGGTTGTTTGGATGTGTAAATCCTTAAGCTCTTGAGCAATTAGGTAAAGCTGGGTGTTAACCTTTTGCAAATCCTCCGAGCTTTTTGTGGCCGTATCATCCAGAATGACCCAAACATCTATATCGCTACCCTCCTTCATCATCCCTCTGGCCGCAGAACCAAAGATTAAAACTGATTTAATTATCTCACCGTACTGCTTTCTAGCTTCATTAGTAAAAGCTATGACTTTTGAATAAACTTCCTTAGAAGGTTTTTTTACTTCCTTAACCTCTTCGACCAATTTCTCAGCTTTTTCCAATTCCTCTTCTAGCTTTTCCAAAGCCATATTTATCTTTTGGGATAACCTATTTAAATATTTTTCTATTTTTAACCACTCATAAGTGAAAACATTAGAGCAAGTAAGGCAAGATGGGGTTCAGCAACTGCAAAAGAATAAGATTAAAGATGAAGTTCACTGGTATCGAAATTAAATCCATCTCCCCAAAGCCTTCGTACTTCGCAAAATTCTTAAAAGCTAGGACTATCAGCATGATCCAAACCAAGCTTAGGCCCAAACCTGAAAGGAAATAGATCAAGAGAACGGCTATAAAATCCCTGGGATTTCCCGGTCCTATGGAAGAAGGGTTGAAGCTCGGATTATAAACCCATCTGTCCCCTAAAATTGCATTGACTATACCTGGAGCTATCAGAAGAAAAATACAAAAATAAATGCCCGGAAGCAAACCATACTTTAGAGTAACTAAAATGGTTGAAATGGTGGTAAATTCTATTCCTCCTATGGTAGTTGGATTAAGCCTTCCTATTATACATTTCTCTATCAAAACGAGCATGCAAGCTATCAAGAAGACTTGCTTAGTCAAAAAGACTAATGCACAAGCTAGGAAAGAAATAGCCAGGGCTATTTTTGGTTTTGTGTCTTCCATGGTTAATTTAAAATTTAGTTAAGCTTAAGATTTAAAATTTAATTTTTCAAAAAACCAAAATTTTTAAATGATTAAGGTTGGAGTTAATGCTTCTCGCCGCTTGCTCTGGAACTATCCTTTGAGTAAGAGGTTTAAGATTCTCGACATGTTCTTAGAAATTTTTGAGAGATTGAAAAGGAGGGAAGAGTGGTACGTCGAGCTTGGAATAAGTGCATTCCCAGAAGTTTTTGGAGCCAGCAGAAAAGGAATTAAAAAGCAAGTTGCTCTCAAGATCAGAAGAGTTGCCGATAAAAGAGGTTTTAAGCTAACCATTCACGCCCCCCATATAAACGAGAAGCTAATGCCGGATTTAAATCTGTGCTCTTTAAGTAAGGAGGAAAGAAAGACTTCTCTAAACTATGCGCTTTCGACCATAGATTTGGCTTACTTGCTAGAAGCTGAGTTTGTAACTTTCCATCCAGGCTACGTTTACAAGGGCCTTAGTTTGGGGAAGGAGAGATTTTTATCCAACTACTTGCATGAAGCAAAAAAATATTTGATAGAAAGCTTAAAAAAACTTGCAAGCTATGCAGAAAAGAATGGTTTAACCATTACCATAGAAAACATGGAACCAAGGATAGATGTTGGCTATTTATTAACCCATCCTTCTGAAACCAAAGAAGTGGTTAAAGCTGTTGGGAATAAGTTTTTGAAAATAACCTACGATGTAGCTCATGCTGCGCTGGCTGCAAGCTATTATAAGTTTGACCAGGTTAAAAATTTTATGGAAATAGCCGACCAGGTTGTAAAGCTCCACATTCACGACAACCTTTGCAAGCCAGGACTTTATGGTAGAGTGGATTATGCAGAAGGAATAGGAGATTTGCACTTGGTTCCGCTAATAGGGAAGGGAAAGGTTCCGAACGAAGCGATTTTAAAAGTTGCGGGAAGGAAAAAGCTTGTGATCTATGAAGTCACTCCTTTAGAAGTTGAGTTCAGGCTTAGCCTGAAAAAATTAAGAGAAATTTTTGGCATTCCAGACAGCTTTTAGTTATCTCAACTCTTCTTTCTTCCATTTTTCAGGGGCAACTCTTTCGGTGGCAGCCCTTCCCAGGAAAGTATGCTCCTCTTCGGGTACATAAACTAAACCTTTCAAAGGGTCTAGAGCGTGCTCGAATATTATTGCTCTTTGCCTTTCCAAAGAAGCTATTTCGCCAGTAGCAAAACCATAGAATTCCATCGGTAGTTTTTCGGGCGGTACATCTTTTTCCAAAAATTCAACTATTTTCCTTAAAGCAATTATGGATTGCTTGATAGGGTCTGGACCTCCTCCTCTCTCAAAAACTATGTAGTAATCTTTCTCATCCTTCCCAAAACCTTTCTTTCTCAGCTTATACATTAGCTTGTAAAGGTACAATTGCTGCTCCGAACCCAAAGGAATTGGTATGTGAGCGGGGGCTAGAGGGGAGGGATAACCTACATGAAGAACGATTACAAATTTTCCTGCCTCCTCTGGTAAGCAATCTATTACAACCTCTGGGTCTAATCTTATGCTCAACATATGCTCAAAATCCATCGCTACAGCTAGGCAGAAGAAACCGGCCTCTTCATTAACTTGTCTAGCCAGATAATACATTTGAATTGGATTTGGTAAGCGGAGCCATTCTTCTATGCCTCTATGAGCCATCGGAGTTTCTAGAACTAGAGGCATGTTATACTTCTTTATTATTTTTTTTAAATCATAGTAAGTTTTCTTTGGATTTTTATCTTGGTTCAAATGGCCCCATATGTATTTAGCGGAAACTGCAGGAACCCATAGATAGCTGTACTTCCTAAAATTTTCATCGTCTATACTTTTCTCCTTTATTCCTTTTTCTCTCAGCCATTCTTCTACGCTTTTTTTCTCGCTCCTAGCAAAAAATTCTATGGTTGCATTTACTATGTTATTCCAGAGAGGATCACTAGTTTTTTCCATCCATTTTGCAATGAAATAGTAAGCTATTCTCTCAGGACCATAATGCAGAGTTCTTGATTGAACATAGTTTAAGAGAGCTGTTCTTATATCAGAGACCAAAACATTTAAACTTCTCTTAATTTGTTCATTGACTATTTTTTTCTTGTCAGGTTCCAAACTCTCATAATCTTTTCCAGTTTCTATCTCCCATGTTTCGACTCTATCTAAGATTCTTCCTCTTAGAATTTCTGCTAAAGGCCTTCCAATAACTTCAATCCATATAAAATCTTGGGGATTGAGACCACTTGCTTTAAAAGCTCCTTTTATATCCTCTACGCTTATCCCTTTCTTCTTTTTTAACCATACATCATATACACATTCAGAAATATCTTCAACCCCTCCTCCTAGAGCCCAATCCAGTAAATCTTTATTTTCTTCTAAGAATTCTCTTAAAGGATTTCCGAAGAAATCAACTAAAGCTGCTGGCTGTAGATGCCTTTCGAGTAATAAAAATGGGTGAGATTCAGAAGAATGGATTAAAACATACTCGCTTTTTATTTCTCCGGATTTTTCCAGAATCTCTCTCAACCTTTCATGCCCAAACTTATAATCCGTTTCTATAGCAGAATCTAACTCAGCAACCTCAACTCCAAAAGCCCGAGTTTCAGAGTGAATCCCATACCTTACCCCTAACTTCCTTATCTTCTCCATATCTTCTTTCAAATTTGGTGCCTTAAACTCAGAGACAGATTCCAAATCTATCTGAACAAACTGCACGCCTTTAGTTATACAATACTCAGCTTTCTTCGCCAATCCTGCATACTGAATTCTTTCGGCTTCAGGCACTGCCCCGAATATTCCGCTCGAAACTCCAATCAAATAAGCCATACTAACCGGGCACCCCAAAACTTTTCTTCAAGTATCTAACTATTCTTGCAAAATTCCCTCCCGTCTCCCTTTGATGATATTTTGCAAGCCTATGGTGCATGGCAAACTCGTAAGGCCCCACAGCTCTAAAGAATCGAAGCTCTAGGCCAAAAGTTGCGAAGAACTTTCCTATACCCAATCTAATTTTCTTACCTAATTCCTTAAACCTTTTCCTAGATTCCTCAGCTTTCTCCAATTTTTCCTTTAGCTCTCTTTCTTTCTCTTCTTTTTCTATCTCTTCAAGAGTTTTGTAAACTTCCTTATATCTTTCTTCAACTATTTTTTCTATCGAGAGAATTTTCCCTTCCTTTTCCCCCATCTCTCCAAGCATTCTGTTTATGTACTGCTCCAACTGCTTATCCCTTGCTATAAGCTCCAAACAATTAACGAGTATCAAGTTCTGAGTTCTGGTTGCGGCATACAAATTCTCTATCCACAAATCTTCGACTTGAGCGCCATTGGGCAATCTTAGAACAGTTCTTTCCATCGGAATGCAAATAAAAGTGAAGTATGGGCTAAAAACCCATGGTTCTTTTCCGCCTAGAGCTGGCAAAGATTTTCTAAATTGATCCAAAAGCATTTCCCTAGCTTTATATAAATCATAAGCTGTTATCTCAACTCCATATTCTTTTTCTATTATTGGAATAAAGGCTCTAACAACCCTATCTATGGAAGGTTCTTGAGGCAATCCAGAAACTTTTTCGTCCCATTTTTCTCCCAAATGCTTTTTAATCTCCAAAATCTCGCTCCTAGTAAAGCCTGCCTTCGAAACTGGAATTTGGTCAAAGTATTCTCTAGTAATCTTATACTTTTCAGCAACCTGAAATGGTTTCCAGGCCCAAAGGGTAACTTTATCCACAGAAATTGCTTGAGCATCCGGCCTCATGTGGGCAGTTTTTAATATGCCTGCTCTTCCAGGAGGAGTACTGAGGGCATCTGTAATCATTTTATACCTTGCAATGGTTGGTTTAAGCATCTCTCTATATTCCTCTATAGAAGCTTTCCTCATTTCAACCACGCTTAAAATCCTTTTATATCTTTCTCTCACATTTTTCTTGAACATCTCTCTCCATTCCTTGTAAAGCTTGTTTTTAGTGGCTAGAACAACGCCTTGGGCCTCAGAAACCCCATATTTTTTAGCAATTTCTTTTGGGTCTGTATCCTCGTCAGTTAACTTCATGAAATCAGCTATAATAGTAGGCCATCTTGGAGCAATTAGCTTTAAAGCAATCCCTTCTCCTGTGTGAACATCAACTTGATCTATAAAAATTGCTTTAAGAGTTTGTTCTGCTTCTCTTACAAGCTTTTCTCCTTCTTCTTTTTTTCCTTCTTTAATCAGTCTTTTTCCTTTTTCAATTTTAAGAAAATGATTCATGTATTCCTTATACCTTCTCAAATCATGCAAAGCTAGCTCAAAATCTGAAATGGCTCTTGCAACACTTGCTAAACCCTCTTTAATTCTTGCTTCCAAAGCTTCTTTTTGTCTTAGAGTCATCTCATAGTATTCTCTAAAAACAGGAGATACAAAAATACTTTCTTCTATTTTTGCAGTAAAAAATCCCCATTTTGGTAGTTGAAAAGATAGAGCATAAAAAACTTCGCTAACTTTTCCTAAGGAAGAAGTAAAATCTAGGAGCATCTCCCCTTCATAAGGAACAGCGTTTATTAGCTCTCCTAGCTCAAACTTGAGTTTAGCCTCTGGTCTCTCTGGAGGGATAACAAACCATGGTCTTGGTGCAGGAAATTCTGGAATAATTATTGGCATAATATAAATTTGTTTTTTTGAAATCTTATTATTCAAAATTATAGTCGAAGCAAAACTAAACCAATTATCATCAAAAGTATTCCAAACAATACTCCTGCTCTTTGCATTTCAAATGGTTGGTATTTAGAGCCAGTAAAAGGAAACTTAACTACTATTAGCAAACCAATGAAAAATAAAAATCCTCCGGCTATCTTGTTTATCATAATTTAAGTAACTCCCATCCAAGATAAATAAATATCGGTCCGAAGAAAAGCTGGAATAAAAAGTTTTTCTGATTTCCAGCATAAACTAAGCCAAAGATAAAAATGCTTCCAAAAAACATTAGGATTGCTCCCAGAAGCTTAGAAATTAGAGGCGGTAAGGTTACCAATTTAATCAATTCTAAAATTTTTTCAAGCTTTTCGAGCATGAATAAAATTTCTACCAAAAATTTATAACTTTTTAGTTTCTTAAAACCAAATTTTAAATATGCCAGTGTTTGCAAGAACTAAGCTAGTTATACATGATGATTGTTTAGCTACTGCTCCAGGAAGCGTTTTACCTGGAGTTCCTTACTTGCTTTTAACTTACGAAGGTCCAAATCCTCAGCGTTTGTATGAAAAAATAAAAGAGCTTTTTGCAACAATTTTTAGGCACGATCCTGGGGAATTGCAAGAAAGAGACTTTGTTTGGGATAAGAGTGAAGCAGGAGAAAAGTTTAGGGTAAGGTTTGAACTCATAAAGGATATGGATAGATTTTCTTTTATTCAGGTAATAGTTACTCTAGAAGGTGAAGCCCGACCAAGCAAGGAATTTGGAAGGGAAGGAAAGGCAAAGATAAGGATAGAGGGAAGGATAAGAACAGAATATCCTCAGGATACTCTTTGGCAAAGAAGCTTATTCTATGAAATGTTTAGAGTTTTGTATCATAGGCTAATCTATGAAGAGAAAAGACAAAGATACAAAAATCAATGCAGGGAATGGCTTCTAAGGTTTCAAGATGAGCTAAAAGCTTTCCTCAATATTCTTCCAAGGGAGAGATAAATGCCACGCTGGGTTTTCGAAGATGATTGCCTAGCCCCAGAAAGGACTTTAACTATCGAATATAGCGGCCCTGATCCTTTTAGGGTTTGTAGAGTTTTAAGAGGAATGCTTGGAAGGATTTTCCAAGTTGAAACTATAGATCTATGGGAAAGAGATTTTAGGTGGGATATAAGCTCTGACCCAAGACCTTTTTATATGAGAATGTATGTAAGGAAAGGGATAGATGCAAGGACTGGAATGATGATTGAAATAACTATTCAGGGCTTGCAACCTTCTGATCCAAGTAAAAAGGGTAAGGTAACTATTAGAATAAGCGGAAGACTAAGAACCGAGTATGATTTAAAATCATTTTTCCAACGTTCTCCTCTTTACAAAGCTTTTGTATGGGTTTATCACAAGCTTTTTTATGAAGAAGTAAAAAGAAGTTATATTCATTTGTGTAATAGACTTATTGAAGAATTGCACTTAGAATTAAGAGCTCTATTCAAATTGCCTGTATCTGAGAGGGTAAGATAATGGGAATATTTTCAAAGATGAAGGGTATCTTTAGAAGGAAGAAAGAAGAACCAATAGAAGAACTGCCTGAAATTCCAGAGGAAAAGGCTTTAGAAACAAGCTTAGAACCGGCAACTCTAGAAAATCTTAAAGCGAAGATGGATTTAATCTTAACTCAAATGGAAAGCTTGAAGATTCAGAATGAAACTTTGATAGAAAGACTAAAAATTATAGAAAGATTGTTAATAGAAATAAGAAAGCTAGCGGTTAGTTAAGAAAATTTTCAAGAACAAAAATAAGTGACTCAAGCGGAATTTTACAATTTATCTAACTCGAATTTTTCTAAATGTAAAAATTTTAAATCTCATCCCTACAACTTTCGCATAACCATTTTCCTTCGATTTTTTTCAGTCCATCATAAGCTTGACCACAAGCTTCACAAATCCCAATTTCCAAATCTTTTTCCTTCTCCTCGGCTATTATTATAGGTTCAACTTTCCTTAATTTTAAGACATAACCAGTACCTAAAAAATCGAAGTTAAAGAATTGAGCTAATTTTCTAGCTAAATTTATATCTTTTTCAAAAAGCCACCAGAAAAGTTCATTTAGGTAGCAATAGGGACAAACCATCACATCAAAATACCTTTTACACCTTATGCATTTTACTTTTTTTTCTGGACTAGTTAATAAAAAGAATTTTGAAAATTTTTTATGGAAGGATTCAAATTCTTTCCTAAGCTCTGGATTATCTGAAAACAGGAATTTTTTAATATCTCTTGTCAAGCAATCTACACAAATAAATGTTGTATAAGGTTCTAAGCACAATTTGCAAATCTGTGTTTCATTTATTACTTCCATCTTCTCGTGTATATTTAAACATTTTTAGAGTATTTAAGCTTTTCCTATAAAAAGTAAAATTTAAATATTTAAAGTTAGAAAAATTTTTAGTGAAAAATTATGAAATCTAAAAATTTTTTAGATGAAACCAATAGGTTTATAATCTCAGAACTTTTGAAGAATGGGAGGATTAAGCTTACAGAGCTGGCAAAAAAGCTTAAGGTAACTCCTGCTGCAGTTAAAGAGAGGGTTGATAGGTTAATAAAAAAGAAGGTTATAACCATAAGTGCCTTGATAAATCCAGAAAATCTTTATCCGTTGAGTGCTTGTATTGGAGTAGAAGCTGATGCTGATGGAGTTAATCTGATAGTAAGAAAGTTGAGAAATTGCCCTTTAGTTTTTCATTTAGCAAAAACTTCAGGAAATCATAATTTAATAATCAACATGGTTGCTAGGGATATTGCTCAGCTTGAAGAGTTTTTAAACAAGCAAATAAGGTCAGAGCCTGGAATTAGGCATGTGGAAGTAAACATAAGCAATTCAATTATAGTCCCGAAGTATCTGCCCCTAAGATTTTTCTATCCCTATGATCCAGAGTATGCACCTTGCGGGTTAAGATTTGATGATGAAGAAAGATGTCCAAGCTGCCCAGCGTTCGAGAAAAAGAAATAAATTTATCTAAAAACACTTTAGAAGTGAGAGGATGGAATTTAAGGAGAATAAAAAGGAGAAAAACTTAATGGAAAAAATTTTTTCAAAAGTACCAGAAAAAGAAAAGATTAGATCGACGAGCATTACTTTAGGAAATATAATATGCATCCTAGCCAAGCATTTGATCAATTCAATGGGTTATGGTATTGCTGCGAGAGTAATCTCGAGAGAAATAAGAGAATTAGGGAAGAATGATATAAAAAGGTTGGAAAAGCTTTTCAACATGAAAAAAACTTTCAAGAACAGGAAAAGGCTTACACGGCTAGCTGGAATGCTTCTTGGGTTAGACCTAAAAATAGTAAAGGATGAAAAAGGAGAAACTCATGCATTCATCGTAAATTGCCCATTCAACGAAATAATAAAGAAGTTTCACGAACCCTTCATTTGTAAAATGTGTGAGGAATACAATAGAGGTATAGTAGAGAGACTTTTCGGACCTAAGTTCAAGCTTATACCACTTAAAAGAATGAGTGAAGGAGACAAATACTGCAAATATCACATAGTCGAAAAAGATTAATTTTTTAACTACCTTAATCTCTGTGAGGAGTATGAGAAAGAAATACGAAGTTGGGATAATAGGAGGAGGGCCCGCAGGGAGTACTTGTGCCTATTATCTAGCTAGAAAAGGTGTTGATGTAATAATATTCGACCATACTCAACCAAGAGAAAAAGTTTGCGGAGGCATCTTAAGTTCAACTCTTTTATCGAGATATACAGTCCCTGTTGATATAATCGAAAGGGATTTAAATTTTTGCGAAGTGTACTCGCCTACCTACAAGAAGATTAGATGGACTTATAAAAAAACTCACGGCTCAGTTTCGAGAAAAAAATTTGATTGGTTTTTACTAGAAAAAGCATTGGATGAAGGAGCTGAATGGAAAAAGCTTAAGGTAAACGATGTAGAAGAGAAAAGAGGGGGATTTATACTTTCTACTAAAGAGGGAGAATTTAAAGTCGAAAATGCTGTAGGAGCTGGTGGGGTCAATGGAATCTTAAGAAAGAAAAAAATAGGGGCATTTCCGATAAAGCATCTTAGCAAGACTTATGACCTCAAACTAGGGTTTGAAAAGGAATATATAGATGAGTATTTTGAAGATGGTTGGTACCTGCTTTTCCTCGATGATAAATATGTTGGAAAGGGTTATGGTTGGCTTATTCCAAAAGAGGATTATGTTTTGGTAGGATTGGGATGCGAGGTAGAATACAAGGGGAATCTTAAAAAATCTTTGAATGAATTGCTTCAGGTTCATCCACTTCTTAAGGAAAAAATTAGAAAACCAAAGTATATAGAAGAGAGAGCTGCACTAATAGTTAGTCCAAAAACTGCAGAATTTTTCAAATCAAAGCATTGCGATAAAAATTGGGTAATAATAGGAGAAGAAGGTGGTTTTGTCCATCCTTTAGAAGGAGATGGTCTTACTTATGCGATGATAACAGGGGAGCTTGCTGCAAAGCTTTACATTACCAATTCTTCCTTTGAAGATTTTGATAAGAAATGGGTTGAGGAATTTGGTGAAAAAATAGTAATTCCTAAAGATGGTATAGAAAACTTTTACAACAAAAGTGTTTTGGACTTTCTTTTTGATATAGCTGAAGGAAAACCCGAACTAATTGACCAACTCTTTGAAGGTAAGCTGAAACTTAAAACTTTCCTAGCTGCCATCAAGAAAAAAACCGAAATGAATAATTCTAAGAGAGAGTCTAATAGTTAAAAGTAAGCTTAGACCATTACTTTACTTTAATCTTGAACTTCTTCTCGAATTTTTTAACCTCTCTTTCAACAATCTCTTTCATAAAACCAACCACGTAAGGTAAATCTTCTTTATACGGAGAATCCTTTAAGTTTTCATAGCTATTCTCTAAATTTTCTGCATACAACAACATCATCCTAGAAATTTCAGTTGCATTTTCCTTCAGGTAATTCTTCAACTTTCTCAAGCTTAAATAATCATAACCTTCTGAGACCATCTTAAGAGCCAAAACGTTTGCAGGATTTTTTATCCCAACCTTACTTTTAGGATCATAAGCAAAATCTTCCTCTATTTCTTTTAAGTCATCTGCGGCCAAATTTAAAAGGCTTGTTCCGTTCAAGTAAAATTTCTCCAAATCTTTTAAGTATCTTTCCTCTCCACCAGCCAACAAATGGCTTACCACAGCCCATGTAGCCCCTATTTCTCCAAGCTTTTTTTGGGTTTCTAAAATTTTTTCGAGAGAGACTAAGTTCTTTCTCACTTCTTCTATTCTTCCTTTTCTTAAACAAAATCTGTAGTAAAAATCTTTTGCTTGTATGGGGTCTAATTTTTCTCTTTTTCTTCTCGAATACTCTTCAAAAGCCCTTTTACTTCTTCTTCTAAGCCTCCTTGAACCTTCAGTAAGCAAGTAATGAGCAGCTTTAGCCAAATTCGATGCTTCTCTATTCCTTGAAGAAATTCTAATTAAATTTTTAGCATCCCTTAACAAATCCAAGATTCTCTCATATTTTTCGTTTGAATTGATAAAACTTTCCAGATAGCTATCGCAAAAATCATCTTCTGAATCCCCTCCTGGATAAAGGAATGCACTCCCTGTTATCATGTCGTATAAACATTCCTCAGAAAAAGTTTTTTCATAATTTTGGTTGGAAGCATAGGCAGAAAGGGTTATGTTTCTGATAAACCAAGGCGGTCTAGTTTCTTTAAGCTTTCTCTTAATAATCTTTAAAATTTCATGCTCTTGAGCATAAAGCCTTTCGATAATTTTTTCAGCTTCCCTGGCTCCGATCAAGTTTTGAAGGTTATATTTTTTGCCAATAATTTTTGCATTCTTCCCATATTTTACTCCAAGACCGAAAATCTCTAGCTTGTTTCTAAGCCTCAAGCTTAGGCTCATATTTCTAATAATTGGAGTAAACCTTAAATCCTTGGTACCAGAAGATTTAAAATTTTTAAATCGAATATCTATCCGATGAAATTTTGCATACTCTACGACCCTGATAAGCCTTTATTAGCAGAAAGAATGTTTGAAGAAACTGTTAAGCATAAAGAAATGATTAAAGAGGTTTGTGATTTTTGGGTTGGAACTACTAAAGGCTCTTCTAAAGCCATAAGCTTTTGGTTAAAAAAGCTTGAAAAAGAAGGTTTGGAAGAAAGATACTTATTTCCAGGACAAGTTTGGCATGCGTTGGCTGGAAAAGATGCTAAGTATATCCTAAGACCAGAGTTACTGAACAAAACTCCTTCTTTTAAAAACTCTCTTGCTCGCCTGTACACAAAACTTGGAAAGCTTGCAACCAGATTTTTATATACTTACTCTCCTCCTTATGAGCTAGATTTTGGCTATCTAATCCTAGGACCGGGAACGAGCGTTGGAGATTTTACAGGAGCTGCTAGGATAAGCGATGAGGATGCTTTAGCTTGCATAGAAAATTATCTAGAGAAGAATAAAGCTTGTTATGGAGTTTACGTAGAAGGAGGGTCTGGAGCAAGGGTACCGGTGAGTAAAAGGATAAAATTAATAAAAAGAGCTAGAGAGATTTTATCAAGCGACAAGGTTCTTCATGCAGGCGGTGGAATTAGGAGCTTGGAAGAATTGAAACTCTTGCTTGATTTAGGAACTAAGCCGGTAATAAGCACTCACTTCGAACAAAAACCAAAAGATATTTATAGGTTTGCTAAAGAAGTGTATAAAAGGGTATAATGCCTTTCCATAAGGTCCATCTAATAAAAATACCCTGGAGAATAGCAATAGGAAAGAATGCGATTAAAACCATACCGAATCTCTTGGAAGAGCTTGGGGTTTTCTCTGCTTTCTTAGTTCATGGACCTTTAACTTCTGAACTTGCTGGAAAAAGAATAGAGAAAATCCTAAGAATAAATGGATTTGAAGTTAGTTCATTCATCGTAAACAAAGCAGATTTTTCAAACGTTAAAAAAGTGGAGAAAAAAGCTAAGGCTTTAAAAGCTCAAGTTTTATTGGGAATCGGAGGAGGGAAGAATATAGATATTGCAAAAACTGCTGCCTTCAAGCTCAAAATACCTTATTTAAGCATTCCAACTATTCCTTCGCACGATGGCATAGCTTCTGCTTGTTCGAGTCTTTTTAAAAGAAAGAAAAAACATTCCTTATTTTCAGACCCACCTGCTGCTATAGTCGCTGATATGAAGTATTTGGCCAAAGCTCCCTTTAGATTTTTTGCTTCAGGTGCTGGAGATGTTATAGCAAAGTATACTGCAGTAACTGATTGGGAACTTGCAAAGGAAAGAAAAGGAGAATATTATGGGGAGTATGCAGCTCAAATAACTTCTCTTGCAGCTTCTGTCATAATGGAAAATGCATCAAGATATAAAGAAAACTATGAGTCGGCAGTAAGGCTCTTAACAGAAGCTTTGATAAGCTGTGGTTATGCAATGTGTATAGCTGGCTCTTCTAGACCATGCTCAGGCTCTGAGCATTTATTCGCTCATGCAATAGATTGGCTCTATCCCTCAAGCCAAGCTTTACATGGAGAAAAAGTCGCTTTGGGGACTTTAATAATGAGCTATTATCAAGGAAAAGATTTTGAATTTGTTAAAGAGGTTCTCAAAACTTTAAAGCTTCCTACAAACTATAGAGAGATAGAAATTCCTCGCAAGATTTTGATTAAAGCAGTAACTCATGCTTCAAAAATGAGAAAAAGGTATACCATACTCGATGAGCTAAAAATAAAGAAAGGAAAGGAAAAAGAGGTTGAAAAAGTTCTTAAAAAGTTAGAAATCATCTAATTTTTTTCGAAATTTCAAGAAAATAGTAAGTTTTTGAAATTAGGTTAAATACGTACATTATCGAAATGAAGAAAGATACGACTATTGCCTCTATTACTAATAAGTGATAGTTCTGGAGGATTAAAGAAATTGCTCTTGTAACCTCATAAGACTGAAATGTTTGAGTCGAAGAAATAACGAACCTAAGCTCGGAAAATATGGGCAAAAGGATTGCCGTTGAAATGAAAAGGGAGAATAGGAATATGATAAAAATTATGAATCGCGTTAATGCCCAGAAAGAAAAAGTACTGAAGACTTTTTTCTTTACCAGGCTAAAGCTCCTTGCTAAAGCAAAGTCAAAGCTATCCTTTTTTATGACAACAGCTGGCAAAGCGAAGATAAAAATCCAGTCTATGAGGATTTGGAATATTATCGAAAAATTCTTGAGGAAGAAGGTAAACAAAAGCAAAATGCAAATGACCAGGTAAAGAGCAAACATTTGCAAGTAAATCTTTTTAGAATAATTCAAGCATTTTTCAAAACCTTTCTTCGATTTTATATCCCAAATTAAGGCACCACTAAACCAAATGTTTACCAACACTGTAGCTATTAAAACTATTGCCATACCAGCAAAATTGGCATAGAAGATTTGTATGTCAACTGAAGAAGGAGAAGTATAAAGAGATGGAACTCTGGAAAGTATTGGCAAAAGAAATATCAACAAGGAAAGCGAGAAGATGAGGTATAAGAGGAAGAAAGGAAGAAACCTTCTCGGCCAGAGCATTTCTCTTAAACTCCTTGAAATTACCTCAATTATGCCCATGTTTTTAATTTAGGAAAATTTGTATTTAAAGGTTAAAAAATAAGTATTTTTGGATGATAGTTGGCTTAGTAGGAAAGCCGAATAGTGGGAAATCTAGCTTTTTAAAAGCAGCTACTCTAGCTGAAGTTGGAATTTCTCCTGTTCCATTCACCACAATTAAGCCTAATGTAGCTGTTGGTTGGGTTTCGATAGATTGTGTATGCAAAGAGTTTGGAGTTGAATGCAATCCAAGGAAAGGGTATTGCAAGAATGGAAAAAGATTTATCCCGATTAAGCTTGTGGATGTGGCTGGATTGGTCCCTGATGCTCATAAAGGTAGAGGTTTGGGTAATCAATTCTTAGATGATTTAAGACAAGCTTCTGTTCTAATCCATGTGGTTGATTTTTCTGGCTTAACTGATGAGGAAGGAAGACCAGCAAAAAATCATGATCCAAGATTGGACATAGAATTTTTAGAAAAAGAAATTGACTTGTGGTTCGCTTCCATAATTAAGAGAGCTATCCAAAAATTTGAAAAAAAGATTGCAAAATTTTCTAAAGCAGATTTAGTTCAAGTGCTAGCTGAACAATTGTCTGGCTTAGAAGTTAAAAAAGAACATATAGAGAAGGCTTTGGAAAAAGCTTCTATAAGCGATGTGGAAAATTTTGCAAAAGTTCTAAGGAAAATTTCCAAGCCGATTTTAATAGCTGCAAACAAGATAGATTTACCCCAAGCTCAAGCTAATTTTGAACTATTGAAGGAAAGGTATGAGCATATAGTTCCTACGAGTGCTGAGGCTGAAATTGCCTTGAAAAAAGCTGCAGAGAAAAATTTAATAGAATATTTACCAGGAAATGATTTTAAGATTTTGAATGAAAGCAAGCTTGATGAAAGGCAGTTAAAAGCCTTAAAGCTCATAAGGGAAAGGGTTATTGAAAAGTATGGATCGACAGGAATTCAAGCAAGCTTGAATAAAGCTGTGTTTGAGTTGCTTAACTACATAGCCGTCTACCCTGTTGCAGATTCTAACAAGCTGTGCGATAGGGAAGGAAATGTCTTGCCAGATGTCTTTCTTGTGCCTAAAGGAACTACTTTAAAGGAATTTGCTTTTAAAATTCATACTGAGATTGGGGAAAAGTTTATTTGTGGAATAGATGCCAGGACAAAAAAGAGGTTGTCCGCTGATTATGTTTTAAAGGATAAGGATGTAATCGAAATAGCTTTTAGAAGATAGATTGGGTTATGTTCCTAAGTTTTTCGATTATTTTAGCGAAGAAATCTGTTAAAGGATAGGCTCTAGATTTATAGGTAGAGCAAGAGGTATATTGTTTGACATTGTTTATGTAGAAATAAACCCAATAGACTTCATTTTTTTCTAGAGATCGAGGAAGAGTAAAATTGAGTATTTTTATTTCACCTTTAGTAGCTCCATCAAACGAAACTTCTGACTCTAATTTTATTTTTTTACTTATGCCATAGTATTCCAACCTCCATATATATCCTTTCTCGCTTGTCGGCCATACACAAATCTCATGAGAACCGGGATAATCTGAATCAAAAGTATAGCTTGAATATCTAGAAGTGCCCATAGAACAATATTTACCGTTAGAGCAGTTCTTACACTCATAATAAGGGGGGTAAACTCTTTTTCCTTTAACTTCTGGACAGTCTATCCCTATTACAAATTGTCGTGAATAAGAGTCATTTATTGAACTAAATCTAAAACTAATAGTTGTTCCAGACGAGATATCTGAAAGATAAAAACCAGTTATAATAATATCCTACAAAGAAAATTAATCCAGATGCAGATAGAATAAGTATTAAAAAGAAAAGTTTTACCGCAGTTTCCATAGTTAAATTTAGTTTTTTTTACCTTAAAATTTAAATAAACTTCTTCCATGGTTATATTTTGAAAGATAAGGATGTGATTGTAGCTTTTAGAAAAATAATTACCAAGGTCTCTTCCACTGGGCATCACAATAAAATGCAAATATAACCCATGCCAAGGAATTATTTATATAGAACTTACCCTGATAAATTCTCTTATAACCCAAATCAATAGGCGAAGTAAAATTAATTATTTTAGTTTTACCTTTTCTTGTGCTATCAAGAAAAACTTCTGATTTAGTTTTTTCTTCCTCCAGGAGTATAAAAGCTTTTTGAGCAGGCAAGTCTTCAAGCGCTCTCATTTTAAATTTTATTTCATTAGAAGTGTGGTCGCAAAAACTTTCAAGTAATTCATACTTCGGAATGTAAGGCAAATTTTCGACTCTTTCAGTAAAGTTAACGACCTCGTAATCCATTTCTACTGTATATCTTTTCATCCCCATTTTAATCTTGGCAATAAAAGGCATTCCTGTTTCCTCATCGTAACACGAAAAGAAAGTTAGATTTAGAGTCTTATTGCTTATCCAATGAGAAAACTCAGTTTCTTTAAAAACTCTTAAGTCGATATCATATCTAAAACTAAAGCATTCTCTTCCCAAAATTTTTTCCTTTCCAAGATAGGAAACTTGAGTCAAACCTATTTCCTCCCACTTTCTTAAATCTATTTGAAAAAACAGAGGAAGAAAAAATTCACTAAAATTAATTGGCTTACAATAATAACTGGGTTCTATCAGAGAAACTTTATGACAGGTAAAATTTCCTTCTGGAGGTGGATAGGTGTAATTATATTTTTCCTTTAAACCATTAATTTCCCATGTAAGATAAAAATGATGAATTGAGACGGGAAGGGGATATATCGGAGAGAAATAGAAGTTTGAAGGATAAGTTTGGAAGATTAAAACAACTCTACTTTTTTTATCCTCTCCGGTGAAAAAAGCTTTGCCTGTCTCTGATTTATTCAAACTCCTTATAAATATTTTGTAAGTTATTGTCCAGTTTTTGAGACTTTTCATTTTCTCGAAAGTTTCATTCAAAATTTTTAAAGAATTCGATGCCTCTAAAAAGACTGGATTATGGTAATATTCGAAAAAAATTAGTCCAAAAGCAAATAAAATAAGAATTAGAAAGAAAACCTTTGCTATTGTTTTCATAATATATAATTCGTAATGAGTTAAAATTAAATTAACCTAAAATCCTCTTTTACTGTAGTCAAAACTAAATGCGTATTAGTTCTTTCGACAAAAGGCATCGCTAGAATTTTTTTGACAAATTCGCTCAATTCCTGTCTTCGTCTAAACTTAGCTATGACCAAAGCATCTGTCAAGCCAGTGATGTCATAAACTGCACAAACATTCTTAAGCTTAGCTACCTCTTTCTCAACTTCCAGAAGCTTTCCCTTAGAAACTGTTATTTCTATCACTGCAGTCAACTCATAGCCAAGCTTTTCGTGGTCAACTATTGCTGCATACCCCTTTATTATTCTTTCGTTTTCCATCGATTTTATCCTAGAAATGACTGTACCGACTGATAGATTAAGATGTCTGGCCATTTCTCTGAAAGAAAGCCTTGAGTTTGAAAGCAAGAGCTTGAGGATTTTAACGTCTATCTCATCCAGTTCTATCTTTCTCCTCATCTATTAAATATTTGTTAATATAAAATTAAATTTTTTGAATTTTTGTTCAATTTTCAAGACTATAAAAATTTATATTTTTAGATTTAAAAGTAATGAATGAACAAAGAGAAGGAAGGGTTAAATAGCATATTAGAAACGGTAAAAAAAGAAAAGGTAAAAAGAGTCCATTTTCAGTTCGTCGATATTGTCGGCAACTTAAAAAGCGTTAGCGTACCTACGGCCGAAAAAAACTTAAAGGATTTTGAAGATTATCTGGAGAATGGTGTTGGTTTTGATGGTTCTTCGATAGAAGGTTTTGTTAGGATAGCTGAAAGCGACTTGGTCTTAAAGCCTGATCTATCAACCTTTAAAATTTTTCCTTGGAGAATAAACGAGATAAAAGAAGGGAGGATTATTTGCGAAGTCCTAAAACCTGGGGGATTTCCTTTTGAAGGCGACCCAATTTATGCTTTAAAAAGATGCGAGAAAAAGCTGGAGAGAAAGCTTGGTAAAGGAACAACCTATCAAGTAAGCTCCGAAATCGAGTTTTTCCTTTTTGAGATGAAAGACGATATAATAACCAGGCCTTTGAAAACTGATGTCTACGGATATTTCGACTATGCTCCTTTACACAAAACGACTCTAGCTTTGAACAGAGCTATAGATTACATGCAAGCTTTAGGTCTTACAGTCTGTAAAGGGCACCATGAGGTAGCGAAGGGTCAGTATGAAATAGATTATAAGCATGATTCTGCCTTAAGATCTGCCATAAACTTCGTGAACTATAAGCTTTGCGTTAAGACCTCAAGCGCTGAAAATGGTCTGCTCGCAAGCTTCATGCCAAAACCAATTTATGGAGTCTATGGCTCGGGAGCCCATACCCATCAAAGTCTTATGAAAAATGGGGAAAACTTGTTCTTCGATGAAAAAGACGAATATCATCTTTCTTCCTTAGCAAAGCATTTCCTCGCCGGACAATTAAAATGCGTGAAAGAGATAGTTGGAGTGACTAATCCTACTGTCAATTCTTATAAAAGATTAGTAGTTGGTTATGAAGCACCTGTTTACGTTTGCTGGGGAACTAGGAATAGGTCTGCCCTAATAAGGAAACCAGAATACTTTCCTGGAAAGGAGAAGGAAACTAGGCTAGAAGCAAGATGGCCAGACCCTTCTATGAATCCTTTCCTTGGCTATGCTGTAATGCTTGAAGCTGGCTTATACGGAATAGATAAGAAAATAGAACTTCCTGATTCTATAGAAGAAGACGTTTATCATTTCGATGATGCAAAGTTAAAGGAGTTTTACATAGAGACTTTGCCCAGGTCTTTGGGAGAGGCTATGGAACTTACGAGAAAGAGTAAAATAGTTGAAAATGCTTTGGGCAGCTTCATCCAAAAAAAGCTCTATGAAATGCATGAAAGGCAATGGGATGAGTATAGGACACAAGTTCATCCATGGGAAGTTGAAAGGTATTTATTCATCTAGCTTTTAATCTCATTATTTCAGCATAAAGTTCATTCAAGACATTCGTATAAGCTTCTTTTCCTTCCTTAATCCTATCCATAATAGCTTCTAATTTTCGAGTAACTTCCTCGCTTATGTATTCTCCATAATTTTTAATCAAGAAATTATAAACCTTGAAACCAAGCTTTGTGTTCACTAGCTTATTCTTCTTTTCAACCACATATTTTTTTTCCAACAAAACTTGAACAATTTTTGAATAGGTGCTAGGCCTTCCTATATTTCTCTCCTTCATCAAACCAACAACCTCTCCTTGCGAAAATGGCCAGGCTTTCGGAACTCTTTTTATTCTTGCAAAGATTATTCTGTAAAGCCCGCTTTCCACTCTTCTCTTCACTTCAAAATGAACTAGCTTGTTAAAGCCTTCCTTAACAATTTCGATTGCTAACTCCAAGCTTGCTTCATTCCCAAAAACCTTAATTTTAAGAATTTGATACTTAACTTCAATTTCTCTCATTTGGCTTGCTATAAACCTTTTGAAAATCAAATCGTAAAGCATATAATGCTCTTTACTCAAAGCTTTGACAAACCTTATTCTGCCTGAAAAAATCAAATCTTTAAGTTTAGCTGGATCTATAGCTCTAGTCGGTCTAATACATTCATGAGCCCCCTCCTTCCTATAGCTTCTTCCAACAAAAAACTCTTCTCCAAAATTCTTTTGAATATAATCTTTTGCCAGGTTAATCCCAAAAGTTGAAACGCTTGTGGAATCTGTTCTATGATAAGTTATCAGCCCGCATTCAAACAAATCTTGGGCAATTCTCATGGTTTGGTTTACCGAAAAATTTAGTTTTAGGGAAGCGTCCTTGAGCAAAGTATCGGTAGTATAAGGAGGTAAGGGATAAACTTTTCTAATTTCTTCCTTCACAACTTCAACTTTTGCTTTCTCTTCTCTAGCTTTTTTGTAAATTTCCCTGAAATCGAATTCAAGCTTGGGTTCTTCTATTCTTATCGAAAGGTTGTTTTCTAACTTTGCATTCAAGACAATTTTTTTCTCCCAGCTTTCTTTAGTCCTTTTGATTATCCATCCTAGAACCGGGGTTTGAACCCTTCCTGCAGAAAGCTTTCTGTTTTTAAAAACTTTCCAAAGAATCTGGCTCAATTCAAATCCTATCCATCTATCTTCTATCCTTCTTACTATCTGGGCTTCAACCAGGTTAAAGTTTATTCCTCTCTTGTTGGCGATCGCATTCAGTATAGCTTTCTTAGTTATCTCATGAAACTCTAACCTATAAATTTTGCTATTTATTGGGTAAAGGCTGCAGTACAAATCGTAAGCAATCTTTTCCCCTTCTGCATCAGGGTCTGTTGCTATAAAAATTAGGTTAGTCTCTAGTGCTATCTTTCTTAAGGAATCAACTATACTTTCCTTCGAAACTATTTCCAAACTTTTACATTTAGGGCAAGAATCGTATTCGGTAAACTGATGTCCGCACTTTAAACATTTCTTGATGAAATCGTAGATTGGATAAAAATTGTTTTCTTTTTTAAGCACGCCATGAAAACCTTCCGAAAAGATTAAATCGTAGAGATGACCCATGGTTGCAACTATGTTCAATATATACTCTCCAGTACTCGTTTCATAGACAGTCAAATTACCAACTAACCTTTTACTCGGCTTTCCAAAAAATTTTGCAATAGTTTTTGCCTTTGTTGGAGATTCTACTATCAAAAGAGCAGCTTTAATATAATCCTTGATTCGCTTCGAAACTTTACCTTCTGAAATTTCTTTTATTAGCTTCCTATCCTTATCTACTTGCTTAAACCATCTAGCAAGCTTTTTAAGCTCAAACCTTTCCCAGCTTATGTCTTCGAGGAAATAGCTTAGCTTTTCAACAAGCCCATTAAAAGCTTTTCTATCGTCGACCAACAGAATGCTAGCTCCTCTTGAGATTCCACCAGCAAATAGGCGAGAGGCCCTTCCAGAAGCTTGGATGTAAGCAACTGGGTCTGAAATTATCAAATAAAATTCGTTAGCCTTTTCCTTTAGGCTTATCGTCTCATCCTTTCTAATTTTTTCTATCAAATCTCTTGTAAGAAGTTTTTCCAAAAACTTTTGCGTCCTGATTATAATCTTTTGAGCAAAACCTTCAAAACCTTCTAGGCTTAAGTTATTCGAACAAGCTTCCTCAATCTTTTGAATTACTTCTTTGCTTAAGGGAATTATTTTCTTGAGCTGCGCAATTACATCATCAATTTTTTCTTTTGTTTTTTCGTCGAAAAACTCTCTTATGTTCTTAATCAAAGTCAAAAGCTTAGTCGGATTGAATTCCTTTGCACTCAACCTTATCTCAAACCTTGGTATGCCTGTAAAAATTACATACCTTATTCTTTCTGGTAGATCGATTCCCCTTGCTAAAGGAGACCGAAAGCTCGCAACCCCAACCAAGCAATCGTAGAATCCATTCTCAAAATTTTCCAGAATATCTTCTTCCATTTTCTCGTAAACATAAGAATTAATTCCGTTAGCCTTCAAGTATTCAGCCAAATTCTTTGCATAAGCCTTTCCTTTTTCCATCGGAACGAAAATCAAGCAACCAGAACCGAATTTCCTAATTATTTCGAGAGTATCTTTTTCAAGTTCCTTACTCTCTTTATAAAAATCTCTTATATTCCTTAGGAATTGAGGTAAATAGCCCAACTCAAAGCCTAGAAGCTCTTTAAAAAGTTTTACTCTCTTCGTTCTCTTAGCTTTTGTAGTAGCACCCGAAACTACGAGTATCCCAATCCTATTCCTTAGCTTAAACTCTTCAACCCTTTTCCTTATTCTCTCTATTTCTTTCGAAATTTTCTTGGTCGAAACTTTCATTTTCTTGAGCTTGTTAAGCTCTTTTCTCAATTCTAAAAGTCTTAGAGAATCGTTTACTATTTCTTCTGAAAAACCTAGACAAATCAAAACCTTATCTATATTTTTTCTTGACTTAAGGAAAGAATCGACATCGTCTATAAAAATGAAATCAAAATTGTTGGACCTTATGCTTTCAAAGTTGTTTATCAAAAACCTTTCTGTAGAGATTAGAATCTTGAAGTTACCATTTCTAATTCTTTCCAAGCATTCTTCCTTTTTCCTTTTCTTCATAGTTGCAAGATAGTAGACAAAATCAAAATCCACTCCTAACTTTTCAGCCAATTCCTCTACTTTTCTTGCTAGCTGCTCTACTAGAATGCTAGTTGGAACTATTATATAGCTCTTCTTGTTTTTGAGGGAAATGAAAAGAGCGTACAATAGGCCTAGGGAAGTTTTTCCTACTCCTGTGGGCGCGAGTAAAGAAAAGGATCTTCTAAGCATTATCCTCCTTATCCAAACTTGCTGTAAGGACCACATCCTTTGTCCAATAGCTTTTTTGAAAAATTTAGAAAATTCTTCATAACTTTCTTCTAATTCTAGCAAACTCTTATAGTTCCAAAGCTTGTTTTCTCTAGTTAAAACTTTAAGAATTTCTTTTCTTGTTTTGGGAGCTAATGGAACACAATTCTCGCATAAGCCTAGCTTGAGCAATCTTTCATCCGAAATTCTTCCGTTGCAGTTCAGACAAAGGGAATTGTAGTAAGCTCTCATAAATAGAAAGAATTAAATTTCAAAATTTATAGTTTATTTAGTGGCCATGTACTCGAAGAAAATCGAGAAAATTCTAAAAAAATCTAGGATTGGGGTTGGGGATAGGATAAAAGTTGTTAAAGGTAAGGAAAGTTATGAAGGAATTCTAATGCCGAGAATAGAATTGGGAGATAAAGATTGCTTGGTTTTGAAGCTGGATAATGGTTATAACCTAGGGATAAAATTCGATAAGAATACTAAAATAGAAAAAATAAGAAAAGAGTGGAGAGTTGAAAAGAAAAAAGGGAAGAAGAAGGGAATTCTTATATTTGATAAAAAACTTCCAACCATTTCTATAATTGGGACAGGAGGGACTATTGCAAGCAAGGTAGATTATAGGACTGGAGGAGTTTACGCTTCCTTTTCTCCTGAAGATATAGCAACGCAAATCCCAGAGTTAAAAGAAATTGCTAATCTTAGAGTTGAGGAAATAATGAATGTTATGAGCGAGGACATGACACCAGATAAATGGAAAGTTATAGCCAAAGCTGTAGCAAAAGAAATAAACGATGGTTCGGAAGGCGTGATAGTTACGCATGGCACAGATACTTTACATTACACAGCTGCCGCTCTTAGTTTCATGCTTAAAAATTTGCCTGTACCAGTAGCTCTGGTTGGTTCGCAAAGGAGTAGTGATAGAGGAAGTAGCGATGCTGTAATGAATGTTTCGTGTGCAGCAAATTTTGTTGCTAATTCTGATGTTGCTGAGGTATGCATAGTAATGCACGGAAGTATAAATGATGATTATTGTTTGGCGATAAGGGGAACAAAAGCCAGAAAGATGCATACTAGTAGGAGAGATGCATTTCGCTCCATAAATGAAATTCCATTAGCAAAAATTTATTGGGAGAAGAAAAGAATAGAAATCTTGAACGAAAATTATAGGAAAAGAAGTAGGAAAAAAGTTAAGGTTGATGGTAGGATTGAAAAAAAAGTCGCCCTAATCAAAGTTTATCCAGGATTAGATCCTGAAATTTTTGATTTTTACATAAAAAGAGAGTATAGAGGTTTTGTAATAGAAGCTACTGGCTTAGGACATACACCAACTATAGGAAAATATTCTTTATTACCTAAAATAGAAGAAGCTGTTAAATCAGAAATCCCAGTAGTAATAACATCTCAATGCATTTATGGAAGAACTCATCCAACAGTTTATCATAATCTAAGGGAACTTCTGAAGAGAGGTGCTATTTTTGGCCAAGATATGCTACCAGAAGTTGCTTATGTCAAACTAATGTGGGTTTTAGGACATACAAAAAATATGAAAAAAGTTAAGGAGATAATGTTAACTAACATAGCTGGGGAAATTTCTGAGAGAACTGATGAAAGAGGATTTTTGGTGTAGAAAATGAAACTTAAATTTGGTGCAATCCAAATTTTTGTTTCAGATCTGGAAAAAGCAAAAGAATGGTATAAAGAAAAACTTGGGTTTGGAATAATAGAAGAGTTTCCAGAGTATAAGTGTGCACTCATGGAATTTGATGGAATAGAATTTGATGGAATAGAATTTGATATAGGGGAGCCGAATCCAAGCTGGGGGGAAGATTGGGAAGAGTATAAAAAGGAAATAGGGAGGTACATTGGAGTAATTTTTGAGACGGATGACATAGAAAGTTTAGTTAAAGAATTAGAAGAAAGAGGAATTAAATTTGTTAAGTTGCCTGAGGAAAAGCCTTGGGGAGAAATAAGAGCTACTTTTGTAGACTTGGATGGAAATAGTTTTGATATTCTCCAGGTGAAGAAATGAATAAAGTAGATTATAAAACACTTGAGTTAAAAGCTGGGTTGGAGATTCATTTGCAATTAAATACAAAGCATAAACTTTTCTGCAATTGTTTAACTACTATGGAGGAAAAAGAGCCTATGGCAATAGTAAAAAGAAAATTACATCCAGTAGCTAGCGAGCTTGGAGAGGTAGACATAGCTGCTCAATATGAATACTTGAGAAACAGAACATTCTATTATCAAGTTTTTAAAAACGAAACTTGTTTGATTGATTTAGATGAGGAACCACCCTTACCCTTAAATAAAGAAGCTCTAGAAATTGCTCTTCAAATTGCCTTACTATTTAACTGTTCTATACCAGAAGAAATTCATGTGATGAGAAAAACTGTTATAGATGGTAGTACACCTATGGGGTTTCAAAGAACTATGATAGTAGGGAGAAATGGTTATCTAAAATATAAAAACAGAAAAATTGAGATTACGCATATTGCTTTAGAAGAGGATGCAGCTGCAATAGTTAAAGAAGAAAACGGAAAAGTTACCTATCGCTTGAATAGGCTTGGAATACCACTAGTTGAGATTGGTACAGGCTTGCTAACCGATTTTACTCCAGAAGAGATTCAAGAAATTGCTTATTTAATTGGGATAACTTGCAAATCAACGGGAAAAGTTAAGCGAGGTATTGGAACTATAAGACAAGATTTGAATGTTAGCATAAAAAATGGAGCTAGGGTTGAAATTAAAGGTGTGCAAGAATTAGGAATAATAGCAAAAGTGATTGAGCTAGAAGTTAAAAGACAGTTAGAGTTAATTGAAAAAGGAGAAAAAGTTAAGGAAGAAACGAGAGCTGCCTTACCAGATGGTACTACCAAATTTTTAAGACCATTACCTGGGGCCGCAAGAATGTATCCTGAAACTGATGTAGAGCCAGTAATAATTTCAAGAAAATATATTAGAGAATTAAAAAGAAAACTACCAGAACCTTGGACTAAAAAATTGGAAAGATTTAGAAAAGAACTGAAATTGTCTGAAGATTTAGCAAAACAAATTTTAAGGTCAGATTGGCTTGATTTATTTGAGCAAATAGTAAAAACAAAAAAAGTTGAAGCATCCATAGTTGCGAATACATTCGTTTCTTTGCTTAAAGATTTGAAGAAAAGAGAAAATATGAAAATAGAAAATTTAAAAGATAAACATTTTATTCAAGTTTTTGATTTTCTAGCTAAACATAAAATTGTGAAAGAAGCAATTCCTGAAATTTTGAAGTATTTAGCAAGAAATCCTGAAAAAAGTGTGGAAAATGTCATCAAGGAGCTTAAGCTTGAGGTTTTAAGTAAAGAGGAATTAGAGAGAATTGTTAAAGAAACTTTTTCCCCTGATTTAAGTTTTGGAAAAGTAGTTGGGTTAGTTATGAGTAGGGTTAGGGGAAGAGCTAATGCACAAGATGTAATAAAACTAGTTAAAAAGTTTATGAAAAAATAATTATAACTTATCCCACAATTTCTTTAATTTTTCCTTGCTAGCAAAACATAATCAAAACCCCTATGAGACAAAAGTTGATATAGTTGTTACTCCAACAAAAGTTATTAGGAGAAAATGAAATGCTATAAGTGCAATGAAAAGGCAGTAGTTTTGATTAGAAGGAAAAAATATGCTTGTAAAGAGCATTTTAATCAATGGGTTAGAGGAAGAGTTGAAAGCGTGATTAGAAAATTTAAAGTAAAAGGAAAGATAGCAGTCGCTATTTCAGGAGGGAAAGATTCAGCCACATGCTTAAAACTTTTATCAACCTTCAAAGACTTGCAAATTTTTCCCTTTCATATAAACCTAGGTATTAAAAACTATTCGAGAAATTGCTTGAAGGCTGTTAGAAAAATATGCAGCGAACTTAAGCTTGAGCCGCATATAATTGATTTGAAAAAAGAATATGGGATAACCATAGATAAGCTAAAGGGAAAGAAGTGTAGCGACTGCGGGACTATAAAAAGATATTTAAGCAATAAATTTGCTTTTGAGAATAAACTCGATTGGGTAGCTACTGGTCATAATTTAACAGATGAACTAGTTTTTATTTTTAATAACCTTCTTTCTGGCCAAGTATCTCAACTTTTAAGAATAGGCCCAGTTTTGCCAAGCATGAAGGGAAAAAAATTGGTTGGAAGAGTTAAACCCCTTTATTTCCTGATGGAAAGAGAAACCGAAAAATTTGCTATACTGAATGAAATCCCTTTCTATAAAGGTAAATGTCCTTATTCTAAAGAAGCTCCTACTACTAGCTTAAAAAAGATTGCTGAAATTCTTGAGAAATATTATCCAGATAAAGTTAAGAATCTTGTTAACTCATTTCTTAAAATAAAAGAAAAATTACCAGAAGAAAAATTTAAAACGAAATTTTGTAAAAAATGCAGTTATCCATCTCTTAGCAAAATCTGCAAGTTTTGCAAGATAATTCAAGCTTCAGGATAAATATAGCTAACAAAACAAATCGCAACTATTGCACAACCAAATTTTTTCTGAGGAATAAAACTTCTCAAATGAATTTCTATATCCTTGAGTTCATATTCTTCGTCATACCTTTCCTTAAACATTTCTTCCAATCTTTTTCTAAGCTCAGCTTTTGCTTCCCCTTCATCCAAATTGCCGTTATATTCAGAAACTAAGCCTCCAATTTTCTCTCCGTTTTTATAGACCCAGCCTATTATTAAGCCAGCAGTTAGCCTTTCTCCTTTTTTTCCATCTTGTCTTGCCATTATGGTTTCTAGAACACAGCCATGTTTAAGCTTCGGTATTTCTTCTATTTTTTTGGCTTCTTTGGGAAGAATTGAAGTATAGGTGATAATATTACAATTCTCTATTTTTGCTTGCTTTAAAGCTTTATCAAAAGCTCCTGGATAGATTGCTATATCGCTTTCTCCAATTCCTGAGGTGATAAAATAGTCTTTTGGAATTCTGTTTCCAAAAATCATAGCTAACACCTTTACATTAAGAAGAAGTAGTTCTTCTCCCTCTGAAATTTAAATTGTCTCTTCATTTTCCTTTTCGATTTTTTTTGATAATTAAGAATATTCAGAATGAGTATTTAAAGCTATCTATTTTTTGTAAACTTTATATTCGACCTCTTCCTATAATTTTAGGGTGATAGTATGAAGAGAATAACTGAAAAAAATTTGAGAGACGCTTTCGCTGGAGAAAGTCAAGCACACATGAAATATTTAATTTTTTCTGGGATAGCTGAAAAAGAAGGATTTCCAAATATCGCAAGACTTTTCCGAGCGATTGCATTTGCTGAGCAAATACATGCTAGAAATCATTTAAAGGAATTGAATGAGATTGGCAGTTCTTCGAATAATTTGCAAGCTGCAATAAACGGAGAAACTTATGAAGTTGAAGAAATGTATCCAGCTTTTAAGCAAGTGGCTGAGCTGCAAGCAGAAAAAGGTGCAGAAAAAACTTTTGATTGGGCTTTACAAGCAGAAAAAGTTCATGCTGGAATGTATCAAAAAGCTAAACAAGCTGTTGAGAGCGGAAAAGATATAGAGCTTGAAGCAATTTACATATGCGAGGGTTGCGGTTATACAGTTGAAGGAGAAGCTCCTGAAAGATGCCCAATTTGTGGGGCACCTAAAGAAAAATTCAGGAAGTTTTAATATCCCTAAAATCAAGTATTAAGAGGTGGTTAAATGCTTTCTCAAACACCTGTAAATCTTGAAAAAGTAAAGAAAGAAGAATTGGATAAAGAGATACTAAGGCTTGGAATGATAGCTGAATTAGATGCTGTAAACCTCTATGAACAGCTAGCTGCTATGACAGAAAATGAAAATATAAAGAAGGTTCTCTTAGATATAGCAAAAGAGGAAAAGACTCATGTTGGAGAGTTTCAAGCATTGCTATTGAAACTTGATAAAGAACAGGAAGAAGAGTTGAAAAAAGGAAGGGAAGAAGTTGAAGAGTTAACAAGCTAACACCTAAAGAAAATCCACTCTTTTTCCTTATTTTTTAATTTTATTAAGCAGAACTACCCTTAAGCTTCTTTCCTTTTATTCTCACTACTATCTTATTTTCTTCCCTTTTCTCCAATTCATAAGTCCCTTTATCCCAAATTTCAACTTTTCCCGCTCCATAATAACCTTCAGGAATTATCCCTTCAAAGTTAGCATACTCTAAAGAATGATCTTCTACTTGAATAGCTAACCTTTTCACACCTTTTTGATCTACCAGCTCTTTAGGTATAGCCCAACTCTTTAGAACACCATTCATTTCTAATCTTAAATCCCAATGCAATTTTCTAGCCTGATGCTTTTGAATAACATAAACTCTTTCTTTACTCATCTAAGAAAATTATAAAAGGGTAGCATTTAAATTTAAGTTGATGAAGCTTACAAAAACTATAAAAAGATTGAAAAGAAGTAAAATAGGGAAATTAGTTGAAAGAAGAGTAAAAGAATTTGAGAAAAATAAAAGTTTTAATCGAATTTTTAAAGAACTATGTTTTTGTATACTTACAGCAAACTTTAATGCTGAAAGAGCTATTAGAATCCAGGAAAAAATTGGGGATGGTTTCCTTACATTTTCTCAGAAAAAATTAGCCGAAGAATTAAGAAAGCTCGGTCATCGCTATCCAGAAACAAGAGCAAAGTATATAGTTGAGGCGAGAAAACACAAGAACTCATTAAAGAAAATCCTCAGCTCCTTCAAAGATGAAAAAGAACTTAGAGAATGGTTAGTTAAGAATATAAAAGGAATCGGCTACAAGGAAGCAAGTCATTTTTTAAGGAATATAGGATTCAAGAACCTAGCTATAATTGATTTTCATATTCTTAAACTTTTAACCAAATATAAGCTTATCAGAAAACCTAAAACTCTAACAAGGAAGAAATACCTTGAAATTGAATGTGAATTGAGAAGAATAGCAAAAAAGTTGAACCTAAGCTTGGCTGAGCTCGATTTATATCTGTGGTATCTAGAAACAGGAAAAATACTGAAATGATTACTCAAGCAAAACTCCTTCCAAATAATTGGCTTTTGCTTCTTTAATTTTAACTTTAACAAATTTACCCAAAATATTTTCTTTACTCTCTATCACAATTGGTTTGTAGCAATAGTTTCTTCCAACCCAAGTATTTCCAATTCCTTTCTCATCGACCAAAACTTCTCCTTTCCATCCAACCCATTTCTTGTTTAATTCCTCTTTTATTCTATTAACTAGCTCATGAGCTCTTCTGGATCTTTCCTTGACTATTTTTTGATCTAGCTGCTTAAGCTTGCTTGCAGGAGTTAAAGGTCTTGCCCCAAATTTCGAAATGTTTACTGTATCAAATTTTACTTCTTCAAGAACTTCGAGCGTTTCTTCAAAATCTTTCTCGCTTTCTCCAGGAAATCCTAGTATTATATCTGTAGCAATCGTTATTCTAGGCAAATTCTTCCTAAAACTTTCAACCATCTCTAAAAATTCTTCTTTTGTATAACCTCTATTCATAAGTTCTAAAATTCTATTACTTCCTGATTGCAAGGGTAAATGTAAAAATTTAAAGATTTTCTCATTTTTATAGACTTCTATTAATTCGTTCAAAATCTTTTTCATGCTAGCAGGATTCATCATCCCTACTCTTACAAAAAACTTTCCATCAAGCTTACAAACTTCTTCTAGCAATGAAGCCAAATTTTTTCCGTTAAAATTGTAAGAAGCATTATCCTGGGAAGTAATCCAAATTTCTTTTTTTCCTTGAGATATTGCATCTTTTATGTCCTTAATTATTAAATCAGCTGGGTAGCAGAATAAACTACCTTTGTTAAATCTAACTATACAATAAGCACAAGCATGATTACAACCACTAGAGATTTGGGTTATATGGATTACAGGATTTCTTTGAACTCTTGGTAAGCAAACTTTTGGTTCTTTCAAATCTTCAAGAAAAACAACTTTCTTTCCTTTAAGAGTTTCGTTAGCAACTTCAACAATTTTCTGAATAGAATTCGGGCCAATTAAGCTAGCTTTTGGATTAATCTTTTCTATAATCTCTCTTTGGGTTACTGGCATGCATCCCGCTACTATTAAAGGTTTTTCAAGCTGAGTCAATTCTTTTATCTTGTTTATCATTTTCTTTTCAGTTGGCAACTTAACATTACAAGTAACAATTATATTCAAATCGCTTTTTTCCGGACTATCGACTATCTCAAACCCACTTTCTCTTAGCAAACCTGCCATCATTTCCGAATCCGAAAAGCTTGCTGAGCAGCCATAAGCCAAGATGCAAACTTTCATGGTAAAGATATAGATTGAAAGAAAAATAATTTTTTGGTTCAGAGTATTAAACAAATTCTTTCAGATAAACTTTAGAGTTAAAAGAATGTATAAGAAAAAAATTAAGGAGGAAAGAATGAAAATCGAACTAAAACCAAAGAATAGGATTAAAAAACCTGAAAATGCGATGATTAAAGCTCTTGCAAAATGAAAACCTGTGAAGATGATTCCTATGTCTGTTCCGTAAGAGTATTTCCCTGCTATCCTCGAGATTATTGTCTCGTTTCCTGCATTAACCAAACCTCGTGAGATCCCAAGTAAAAGAAGAGAGAGTGGTATTAAAGAAAAAGGAGAAAAAGAGAGGAGAAAAAGAAAAATAGGAAAGGCTAAGTTTAGAAACATTAGATGCTTAAAATCTAGTCCGAGCAAAAGGATTTCATAAGTTGATATACCCTGCATTAAAATTTGGAAACCTAATAAAAATCCGATTAGGCTTTCTGATATGCCTTTTTCTCTCAGGAATAAAGGTAAAACATAGCTATCTATACCACCGATTGATATGCCTAAGAGAATAAAAAGAATTAAGCCTTTTTTAAACTTTTCCTTCTTTTGTTTTAAACTCAAAATTTTTCTCAACCTCCTCTTCTTCATCGGCTTGGACTTTAAATTCAAGGAAAGAAAAAAGAGGGGTAGCGAAATAAAAGAAGAGATTAGTAGAATTTTTGGAAAAGAGAAAAACGTAACGAGGAAACCGAATGCAAGAATTGCGAGAGCTTGAAAAATAGAGCTAATTGCTCTTAACCTTCTTAACTCTTTTTCTTTATTCCTCGCTTCTTCTAAGATTGAAGCTCTATTAACAGACCAAAGAGCTGAGCTTTTTACTCCTTCTGTAATTTTTCCTGCAAGAAATTGGAATGGATTGAATGCGAAGATGTAGATAAGGGGGGTAAAAAAGTTTAAGGAAGCGTTGAGGATAAAAAATTTCTTTCTTCCTATTAAATCTGAAAGGATTGCAAAAATTAGTCTAAAAGTTTGAAAAACTAGAGGAAGTGAAGCATAAATCAAGCCTATTTCAACTATGCTTATATTTCTCTCACTCATGAGCAAAGGCAATGCTACAAATAGAATTCCTACAATCAATGAATTGAAAGCCTGGATTGCAAAAATTTTTCTAAGCTGGTTCTTCATCTTCTTTCCTTCCTCTAAGCCTTGCAATCCTATTTTCAATTATCTTAGAAATCCTTTCAGGCTCTTTTATACCCTTGATTATAATATCTCCCTTTACTCCCTTAACTATAATATCACCAAAGTTAAAGATTCTTCCTAGCACTCCTTTTATGGTTTTAATGTCAGCAACACTTTGATAGGGAATTGAAACTGTTTTTTTAGTTATTATACCTTCGATTTTTCTTACCTCTGAATCAGTCACTATATATTCTCTCAAAACTTTTTCCGCTTCTGGCTCGAGAAAAAGGATTAGAATTATTGAAAAAAGTATTAGAAAAATCAATTGAGAGTATAAGTTTTCAAAGCTCAAGTAGGGTAAGAGCAGGATTAAGAAAATAGCGATTAGAGCAACTAAAAAATAATTCCAAAGATAGGAAATCCTTGTTGTCCTGCATCGCAAACCCTTTACTTCTTCCATATTTGATTTTTATCCTTCACTCTTATTCAATTTTTCTACTACATATAAATCAACATAGTACTTAACCCTTGGCTTCCTGTGAAATTTGAAAGTATGAGGCAAAACAAAATCGAACTTCAAAATTTTTTCAACTCTTGCATTAAAGCTCTCGATAAATTTTATCAAAAAATTCCTCGTCTTTTTCCTTCCATCTCTATGCAAAGTATAAATTCTTTTTCCACATCTCAAGGCAGCTTCTATGAAAATCCTGTCAGCATGCCTTGACTTAATTCCAAAAGGAGGGTTTTGAACTATTGTATCAGCTTTGGAAAACCAATTTCTAATGTCGCAAACGACAAAATAAACTGGTAACTTTTTGGAGATGAAAACCTCATGCCTTTTTAAATTTTCCTTTGCAAGCTTTATCATACCTTTATCTATGTCAATTCCTACAACTAGCTTTGCTCCAAGCATTGCAGCCCCTATAGCAAGCCTTCCAGAACCGCAGCCAAAGTCAAAAACTACTTTATTTTTTATATCCCCATGCAAATAAGCAAGGTTTAAAATTTCTGCAGCTAGATTGCCAGTTATAGTATATTGTTCTAAGCTTACTTTTGGCAGCTTAGGTTCAGTCAATTTTTGCAAAAGAATTTCCAGTTCAGATTTTTTAATCATATCCGCTCAGCAATATACAAATTGTGTTTGGTTCGTAAAATTTTTACTCTAACCTCATCTCCTGGATTAGAATTGCAATTAACTACTGTTATACTCCTATTCTTTGCTACTCCAATCATCTCATTTCTCATCCATCCAGGAGCTAGAATTTTTACCCTAGTCTTTTCACCCTTTTCAAAAACTATTGGATAAATTTTTGTTTTTCTTATGCCAAAATCCTTAGGCCTTATCCTTAACTTAATCTTAAACTGTTTTTCCCACTCTTCTATTTTCCTAAAAAATTTCCACCAAGTTAATGCTCTTACACCCTTTATTTTTCTACCATACTTATGAACCTCGTATTTTTGAATACCTAAGCAGGGCCATCTCTTGTTTTTATTTATCTTTTTGACCCACTCTATTATTTTTGGAATTTCTTGATCGTTTATTCCAGGAATCCAGACTGGTGTTACCAAAAGTTCTATTTTACTCTTAACAATATACTCTGCAACCTGAACTATTCTTTTAATATCATAGCTTTCTATTCCCGCTAAATTTCTTGCTAAATTTCCATCTAGAGAATGAATGGATAAATTAATCCTTTGCAAACCAGCTTCCTCTAGCTCATCAACTTTATCTTCATTAAGCAAAGTCCCATTAGTTTCCAAGGCAATACTTTCTACTTCTAACTCAGAAATGGCTTGGATTAACTCGATTATCTTCGGATAAGTTAAAGGCTCTCCTACAGAATCAATGAAAGCATGAATTCTTCCTTTAAAGGCTATAAGTTCCTTAAGCCATTCTATCAAATAATCTAAGCTTGCAACATACTCAGCGACATGAAACCTAGAAAAAGGGCCAGAATCTGTGGAGCAAAAAGGACAGTTTAAATTACAAACAGAAATTGGTCTTATTTGCAAAAGATTCGTACCCCTATCGATTATTCCAATTTGAATCAGTCCAATCAAAGGAATTTCTGCATCCTCTGGTATTCTAACTAGTTTTTTCATAAAACAATTTAAGTTTTTTGAGTTTGAATAATTTTTGTGAGCGAAGCATTGATAATAGTCGATATGCAGAGGGATTTTTGTAAGGGAGGGAGTTTAGAAGTTCCAGGAGCTGATGAAATTGTTCCTATTCTCAACAAATATATAGGAAAATTTTTAGGAAAAGTCATAATCGCAACAAAAGATTGGCATCCTCCTAATCATACTTCCTTCGAAGAAGAAGGTGGAAAATGGCCTAGGCATTGCGTTCAAAATAGCGAAGGTGCTGAGTTTCATCCAGAGCTCAAACTTCCTGAAAATACGATAATAATTTCGAAAGGAACTAACCCTAAGAAAGAAGCCTATTCAGGGTTTGAAGATACAGATTTAGAAAAAATTTTAAAGGAAAATGGAATTAGAAAAGTTTGGGTTGGAGGTGTTGCAACTGAGTATTGTGTTAAAGCAACTTGCTTAGATGCTTTAGAAAAAGGGTTTGAAGTTTTCTTGCTCGAAGATGCTTGCAGAGGAGTGAATGCCGAGGATGAAAGAAAAGCCATAGAGGAAATGGTTCAGAAAGGTGTAAAACTAATTAGAATTGAAGATATAGATTAGACTAACTCTTTAAGCTTAGGGAATTTCAAAGGTTTAAGTCCCTTTTCCAAACCTATTGGAATTAAATTCTCAAATTCGACCTCTTCCCTTAAAATTGGAGAGAGTAAATCTTCTTTAGAAACCAGATTAACATCAGTCCCAGAAGCCCAGCTAGAGAATGCGGGTAAGCAAATAAAATTTAAATTACTTTTTGTTCTTCCATAAAGCAAACAAGGAACTTTAACTCTATCAAAACCTTCTTTTAAAATTAGGCTTGGATGTTCATGACCAATTATCAAAGTTTTTGCTTCCTTTGGAATTTCAATTTTTTTATGACCATGAATAAAACAAACTCCTTTTTCCAAATAATAAGGGTCGAATAAATCAATTCCAAGCTTTGAGATTATGGTTAGTAAGTAATTGTCATGATTCCCCCTTACCAAAATTATTTGCTTAACTTTTTTCCAAAGAAAATTCATTAGATCCTTAACTTCTCTCCATTCCTGCTTGGAAGCTTCCCCAAATTCATGCTTCAAATCTCCAACTATTATTAGCTTTTCTGCTTTAACCAGCTTAAAAATTTCGTTCAAATCCTTTTTTATTTCTTTAAGCTGTGTTTGAGGGACAAAAATACCTTGCTCAGCCAAAGCTAGTTCATAGCCTAAATGCAAATCAGCTATTGCTATAGCTTTCAACTCTTCGAGAAAAATTGCTGGAAAACCGTCAACCGTTTCTATTCCCTTAAAAACTTGCATATCTCTCAAACTAAGTTAATTTAGAAATAGTTTTAAACTTAATGTTATACATATAACATAAGGCTAGCTAATCGAACTCACTACTTTCTTATGCAACTCTAGCAACAACTTCTTCCTATCTTCCATCAAAATCACATCGCTCTCGCTAATCACGAATAGATTATGAGCGAATGGTGAGGGAACATTGCTTTCTGGCAAAAATTCAAGCTTAACTTTCCCTTTTTCTATATCCTCCAAAATTTTTTTCGCATTCTTTACGTCCATAAAATCTTCTAGAATTTCCCTATAGGTTTCTTCTAAAATTGGAAACTTACCCAATTTTTTAACAACCTTTATCAATCTTTCAGCATTCATTTGCTGTTTCTCGACGCTTATCTCATAACCCTTATAATTCCTTAGAATCATGAATGCTCTCGCAGCGCAATGCCTGAATTTTCTTTTGATAAGCTCTGTGTTTTCGATAGCCTTCCTTAAAATTTCCTCAAAATTCTTCGAATTAACGAGCTTTACAATTTCCTTCGGGTTAAACTTCCTGAACTTTCTTCTTAAAGATTTGATACTCAACCATTTGGAAGCAGAGAAGCTTTCAAAAGGTATGGTTAGAATAAAGCCATTATCGCTTATAGCTACGCCTATGCTTCTCCCAACTTTTTTCATTAGAACATAAGCGAAAGCCCTGCTCAAAGCGTCGTTAACTCTTCTTCCGTACAAAGTATGGAAAACAAGATTTTGAGCATCCGGCTCGATAACATTTTCGACCAAAATTACTTTATCGCTCGGATAATTTTTAACTCCAAACTTTTTCAAAAACTTTAATTGCAATAGCATGTAATCGTAGATTGCTTGAGCAACTTCTTTGTTAGCCAAATATTTCTGCTTCAAAAACTCGATTACTTCCTTCTTACTCTTCTTCTCAATCATTCTTAGCATCTTTCCCCTAAATCTTGCTATTTCTAAAGCTAAATCAAAGCTTAAAGGCAATTGCTCAGAAAACCAGCTTGGAATGGTCGGCCTTTTTTCCTTTACATGCTTAACGTAAGCAGTACTTTTCCTAGCTTTTACAAACTCATAAGTTTTTCCGCCTAGAACAAAAATGTCACCAGGAACCAACCTTTCCAAGAAACCTTCTTCGATAAACCCAACCCATTTTCCTTCTAGAGTTTTAATCTTAATCTTTACTTCATCGGGAATCGTTCCTATATTCAAAGTATAAATTACCCTCGCATACTTTCCCCTCCTTCCAAACATTTGGTCTTTTGGGTCAAACCAAATCTTTCCATAAACTGAGTAGTCTTCGAGCGTATGATAATGGCCAGCCAAATACTCTAAAACCCTAAGAAAAGTTTCGAATTTTAAATCTTTGAAAGGATAGGCTTGCTTAACTAAGCTAAAAGCTTCTTTAACATTCCACTTCTTCTCTATAGCCATTCCTGCTAAATGCTGAGCTAAAACATCCAGGCAATTCCTTGGCATGTAAAATTTATCTAACCAGTATTCGTAACACTTCTTAGCCATTACCAAGCATTCGACCAAATCATCCCTATCCAAACAAATTATCCTTCCCTTTGAAACTTCATGTAATCTATGACCTGCCCGTCCAGTCCTTTGCATCAATCTAGAAACAGACTTTGGCGAACCGATTTGAACAACCAGATCAATATAACCAATATCTATGCCTAACTCGAGGCTTGAACTAGAAATCGCACACCTAAGCTCCCCTTTCTTCATCTTTTCCTCAACCTCAAACCTTATTTCCCTGGAAACGCTTGAATGATGTACTCCAGTAAATTCGTCTAAGTACTTAGTTGGAAATAATTGTTTTAAATGGAAATGAACTCTTTCAGCTCCACTTCTTGTATTGGTAAAAACGAGCGTAGTCCTATGCTTAGAAATTAAATTGTCTAGCAAATTGTACATTTTTCTATTGATTTGCTCCGCGCTTTCAAAAATTAAATTTTTAGAGGGAACTAGAACTTTTATATCTATTGGCTTGACGAATCTCGCATCTATAATATAGCAGCTCCTGAATTTTCCTTTTTTCAGCCCAACTAAAAATTTAGCAGCCTCTTCCAAAGGTTCTAAAGTTGCTCCTAAGCCTATTCTAACAAATTCCTTTCCAACAAAATGCTGTAATCTTTCCAAGCTTAGGCTCAAATGAATTCCACGCTTAGAATTAGCAAGCTCGTGAATCTCATCTACTATTACCCATTTAACATCCTTCAAATTTTCCTTGAATTTTCTAGTTCCTAATAAAATGGCTAAAGTTTCAGGAGTAGTTATCAAAATGTGAGGTGGCTTTCTCAATTGTTTTTGCTTCTCGCTGGGTAAAGTATCGCCAGTCCTTATGCCAACCCTAACCTCTTCCAGCTTAATCTTAAACTTCTTTTCCGCAATTTTTGGAATTTCTTTCAGCGGAATCTCTAAATTTCTATGAATATCGTTATCGAGCGCTCTTAAGGGTGAAACATAAATGCAATAAATTTTATTTTCAAGCCTATTCCTTTCAGCCAATCTAAAAAGTTCATTCAGAATAGCTAAAAATGCTGAGAGGGTTTTTCCGCTTCCAGTGGGAGCTGTGACTAGAACATTTTTCTTTTTATGAATCAAGGGGATTGCAAACTTTTGGGGTAGAGTGAACTCTTTAAAATTTTTCTTGAACCATTCTTTCACATAAGGTCTAAGCAAATTCAAAATTTTTTCGTCTTTTGGCAGTTTTTTTGTATTGACTAAGCGGATCATAAAATCGCGCATACTATATGGAAATTTTGAAAAATAAAACTTACCCTTAGCTTAAATAATAATATGAAAGTAGAATTTGCACTCAAAGAATTTCAAAGAGAAAGATATCTAAAAATTTACGGAAAAGAATTTTTTGAATTCCTCAAACTACCTCCTCAATCCATTAGAGTCAATACCCTGAAAATTTCGGTTGAAGAATTCAAGAAAAAAATGGAAAGAAGAGGATGGAAATTTAAACCAATTGAGTGGTATGAGGAAGGGTTTTACGTTGAAGCTAGGGAAAATATAAGCAAAACCATAGAGCACCAGGTTGGCTACTTTTTCGTCCAAAATGTTTCAAGCATGATTCCTCCTCTAGCTTTAGAACCAAAAAAGGATGAAATAATTTTGGATTTATGTGCAGCTCCAGGAGCGAAAACAACCCAAATTGCTCAGCTAATGGAAAATTCAGGCTTGATAATAGCTAACGATGTAAAAATTAAGAGGCTAAGGGCTTTGAGAGGGAATTTACAGAGGCTTGGAGTAATCAACACAGTAGTTACTTTGATGGATGGAAGAAAATTTTGGAAGACTGGGCTAAAATTCAAAAAGATTTTGTTAGACGTACCCTGCAGCGGAAGCGGAAGCCTGAATCCTAGAATTTTCCAGCAAATAGGAAAGTATACGATGAATTATTTGACTAGGATTCAAAAAAGGCTTTTGATCTCTGCTTCCAAATGCTTGGAGGAGAATGGTATATTGGTTTACTCTACTTGCTCTCTAGAGCCAGAGGAGAACGAAGAAATAGTTGACTTTGCGGTTAAAAAGCTTGGATTGAGCGTCGAAGAAATAAAGATTAAGGGTTTAGAATATATGGAAGGTTTGAAAAGCTGGAACGGAAAAGTTTTTAGCGAGGAAGTTAGAAAAGCCATAAGAGTAATTCCAAGGGATAAGGAGGGGTTTTTCGTATGCAAGTTAAGGAAGTAAGATTTTACGGTAGAGAGGAGATAAAAGAGTTAGAAAGAATCGTTGAAAAAAATTATGGGAGTAAAATCGACTTAAGCAAGTTCTTGGTTTTCGAAAGCGGAAAGGAAAGGAAGGTTTGGCTGCTAACAAAAAAATTTTTTGAGATAGATTTAAGCAAGTTGAAAATTAATTCTTTCGGCCTTTACTTTGGAAAATTAAAGAGGAATGAGAAAATTCATTTATCGACTGAAGGTGCTCAGCTAGTCGGAAAGAATGCTACAAAAAATATTTTGGAATTAGATGAAGCCGATGCTTTAAAATTCATGCAAGGTTCTGACTTGAAGATTAAGCTGCCTAAAAATTGCGAAGCTCACAACTTTGTGATAATTAAGAGGAAGGATGATATTCTTGGATGTAGCTTGGCTTTGGAAGATGGGATTAAAAATTTGCTGCCAAAGTCTAGAAGGATAATCGGAATTTAATTAAACTGCTACTATTGAATTATTATTTCCGATTGATAAAGCCAAAAGAGAAAGAGCGATTAAACACTTAAGCTCCTATTAAAGTTAGCGTACGATAATACTAAATTTAAAATTTCTTTTTAAATTTAAATTATGAAAGTTCTGGTTGGTTGCTGCGGCTTTCCCATTGGGATGAAAAAATACTTTCAAACTTTTCAAGCTGTAGAGATTCAAAAAACTTTTTATCAAGTACCCGAAGAAAAAACTTTGAGAAAGTGGAAAGAATTAGCACCAAAGAATTTTATTTTCACGCTTAAATGCTTTCAAGGAGTTACCCATACTTTTAAATCTCCAACCTGGAAAAGGTTTAAGGGAGAAATTTTTGGAAAAAAGGAGAATTATGGTAGTTTAAAAGCAAGCAAAGAAGTTTTTCATTCCTGGAAAAAAAGCTTAGAGGCTGCAAAAGCTTTAGATGCTAAGGTTATATTAATCCAACTACCAGCTAGCTTTAAAGAAAATGAAGAAAATTTAAAGAATGCAGAAAAGTTTTTCTCAAAAATTAGAAGGAATGGGATTTCGATTGCCCTAGAATTAAGGGGTTGGAGTAAAGAAGGTTTTAAAGCAATATGCAAAAAATTTGACTTGATAGCTTGCGTTGACCCCTTTATTTCTGAACCTCTTTGGCTTTCCAAGAAAAGAATAGCCTATTTTAGATTGCATGGAAAATACGAGAAAGGAAGAATTAATTACAAGCACAAATATTCGAAAAAAGAGCTCAAGGAATTGAAGAATAAAATAGAAGAAATTAAGGCTAAAGAAATCTATGTTTTCTTCAACAATGTTTTCATGAGAGAAAATGCTGAACAATTCCTGAAATTAATAAAAAGCTAAAGAAGAGAAAAGTTCAGCTTTTGATTTATTCTTTAACTTCTTCCTTCTCACCCTCAGAAGAGGTCTCGACCTTTTCACCTATTGCAAATCTATTCCTTACCTCTTTTATTCTTATATGAGCTTTATCGCCTTTTTTCGTTCCTCCTACAAATACTACGAAATTTTTGACTCTAGCTATCCCATCGCCTTTTGATCCTACTTCGTTTATCTCTACATCGTATTCTTCTCCAACTTTTACTGGCTTTGGCAAGTCTAATCTTGGTCTAAAACCCCTTCTTCCAAAACCTTTCCTCATTTTAAAACCTCCTTTAACTTCACTACTTAGCTAGGCTAAGTAGGTTAAGAAATAGTCATTAATCGGTTAGCTTCAACCTCCTCTTTTATATTTCACTAAAAATACTTGGGAAATAAAGTTTTTAAGCTTTTCCATCTAAACTTTTCTTAATGAAAGACGAGAATAGAATAGAAGAAGTTTACTTGGATGCTGCAAAAAAATTGCGAACAAGCCTTCCAAAATTTATAGTTTTCATCTCGTCTGCGATTTTAATCTGGCTATTTGGAACAATCGTTTTCATTCCGCTGACAGCAGGGATTAAAATATACGAAGTAGAAAGTTCAAGAATAATAAACTTGATCTTAATTCTCGCTCTTATTCTTTTAATAATCCTTTCATTTAATGAAATAAGAAATGTATCGGATGCTTGCGCAGGCTTTGTTGCATATTATATTGGAAGCGAGAGAGAGAAAATTAGCAAGCAAAGGCTCTTAAGATTGCAAAGGTCTTTCAGCAATCTAGCAAACATTCTACTCGTTTCATTCTTCTTCCTTCTTTTCAAACCCTTACTCGACCAAATACATTCGGCATTGGCTGGAATAGTTTTAATAGTCATAATAATTTGGGCGATAGTAGCTTTAGTCAGTGTTGCAATGGTTTTGGGAAGTGAAATAGAAGAAGCAGCAATAAGATTTTCAAAAATTTTAGAAGAAAGGATGAAGAAAAAAACTAGGAAAAAAAGATAAAGTTTGCATATTCTCCAGTTTTTTTAATTAGGACTTCATCGCCTTCCTTAAGCTCTATAAATTTTTCCAAATTATCAGCTAAGAGTAAAGCAGGTCCTTTTTCAATTCTAACTTTAATTTTTGAGTTTTCTCGAACAACAAAACTTTTAATCTTTTTTATAAAAAGGTTGTTGAACGAAATCCCAATGCCTTTTTTGAAAGGTTTTCCACCTGTCGAAGAATAGTAAGCCGTAGAACCAAAGGGTGTTGCGATTATTACACCATCCCCTATCAAATTTTCAAATTTTTTTCCGTTAACCCAAACAGAAAATCTTATGGCTTTAGTTGGAAATTTGTTATGAATCTGAATTTCGTTCAAGGCAATTAGTCTTTTATCCTTAAACTTCGCTTCGAGCTTCATTTCTTTTAAAATTTTAAATTTGCCTCTGGAAAGCTTTTCCAAAACTTTTTCCAAATCTTTAAAAGAATAATCGCATTTTCTACAAATACTTGATTTATACTTAATGATAAGCTTAGGGACCGAAGGAAACTTTCTTTCACTATATAAAATCGTTCCATCTCCACCATAGGTTAAAACTACATCAGGATTTTTATTAACTACTCGAAAATTAAACTTTCTCAAAATTTTTTCTATAGGCTTTTTATCATACTTACTTACAATCGTTACTTTCAAGCCATCGCCTTCTTTACTCTTTCTTTAGCAATCTCTAAGGCAGCATCTCTTGGGGAAATTCTTTTCTCTTTAGCTCTTTCTAGAACAAGCTTTGTATTCCTTTTAATTTTCTCTTCTATCAGTTCAAAAGCCTTCTTTTCATCATAACCCATGTATTCAGCATAGCTGGAGATTACTCCGCCAGCGTTCGCAACAAAATCAGGAACAATTAGAACGCCCCTTTCATTCAGTTTTTTTTCAGCATCCAAAGTTATTGGAATGTTTGCACCTTCAACTATTACTTTAGCTTTAACCTCGTTTACATTGCTCTCATTTATAACATCAGCTAAGGCAGCTGGAATCAGTACATCAACATCTAACCCATAAATTGCTGTATTCGGTAAAACTTCTCCATTCTTATACTCCGTTACCTTACCAGTTTCATTTTTAATTTCAATTAACTTTTCTATATCTAAACCATTTTTATCATAAATGCATCCCTTACTATCGCTTACCGCAACGATTTTTGCTCCCTCAGCTGCTAAGAATTTTGCAGTAAAAGAGCCTACATTACCAAACCCTTCTATTGCTATACTTACATCCTTAACATCTAAACCCAAAAATTCTAGAGCAACCAGGGTCGAATGAAAAACTCCATAGCCGGTAGAACCTAGTTCGTGGGGTAAGCCACCCAAATCCCTTGGCTTTCCTGTGGTTGATTTTGGGTTTCCATTTCCTTCAACGAACCATCTCATTTCCTCTTCCCCAGTATTAACGTCTGGTGCAGCAATGTACATTTCGGGAGCAATCCCTTTTAAAGCCTTGCCAAAAGCGATCAAAAGCTCTCTCTTCCTTTCCCTATTTTTGATTTCCTCTTTTGAAGCGATTATTCCAGATTTTGCTCCTCCAAAAGGCAGTTCGGCTAGTGCACATTTCCATGTCATCGTCCTTGCTAGCCTAAAAACTTCTTCCCTAGTAACGCTTGGCGTCATTCTTATTCCACCTTTTCCTGGACCCAAAGCAGTATTATCGATTACTAGAAATGCTTTTAGCTTAACTTTTGGGTCGTATATTTCCAAAATTTTCTCAGGCCCAAAATCGTCGTAGCTTATCATTCAATCACCCAAATTTTTGTTCAACCATTCTCTCACTTCAGCCTCCGGTAAAGCACCGACAAACTCGCTTGCTATTTCCCCATTCTTAAAAAGCTTCACGTTCGGTATACCCCTTATCTCATATTTTTCAGCTAACTTTGGAGTTTTATCTACGTTAGCTTTAGCTAGAACGAACTTTCCCTTGAATTCTTCTGCAAGCTTCTCGAGGATTGGTGCAAGAATCAAGCATGGCATACACCAAGGTGCCCAAAAATCTACTACTACAGGAATTTCTTTCGACCTTTCAATCACCTCTTTCTCAAAATTTTCATCGTTAACTTCTACTATTTCCATTCCACCACCCCTTAACCTCTTCATCAAATTCCTCATTTTCTTCAACTTAATTAATCTTTCTTCCAAATCATCCATGCTTCCAGTCTGCAACAATTTTAGATTCTATACCATGCAAATAATTGTAAGCTTCCAAAGCAGCTATCGCCCCCATTCCTGCTGAAACTACTATTTGCTTGTAGGGTATGGAAGTAACGTCTCCTGCCGCAAAAATTCCTGGCCTCACTTCATCGTTATTTGGATAAAAAGTTTGACATCTTAAATTAACGACTATCTGGTTCATCTCATCAACCTTAACCAAATGTTTAACCCAATCTGTTTTGAGCTCAGAACCAATTTCTATGAATAGACCATCTAATTCTAACTCCTTTGTCTTGTTAGTCTTTGTATTTTCTAAGATTACTGATTTTAAGAACTCATCTCCTCTGATTTCTTTAACTACGTAATTCAGCAAAAACTCTATATTCTCTCTTTTCTTAGCTTCCTCAACGGTCTTTTCAAAAGCCCTAAATCCCTCTCTCCTATGGATTAAATAAACTTTTTTGACAATGGAGCTTAGGTATAAAGCCGCGTCAAAGGCTGAATTGCCGCCGCCCACAACACCAACTACTTTATCTTTAAAAAGCGGTCCGTCGCAAGTAGCACAATAGCTTACGCCCTTCCCCAAAAACTTATCCTCATTCATCGCATTCAACTTTCTAGGAGTTTTTCCGAAAGCCAGGATTAAGGCTTTGCATGCATATTCTCTTTGGCTTAAAGTCCTAACTCTAAACTCTCTTTTTTCATCAACTATTCTTTCATCAACCTCGACAACCTCGTCGAAAACTATTTGAGCACCAGCCTTTAAGGCTTGCTCCTGAAACCTTTTAACAAGCTCTGAGCCAGAAATAGAGAGAAAACCAGGATAGTTTTCGATATTGGGGGCTTCAGAAGCTTGCCCGCCAACTTCTTTCGTAATAACTAAAGTTTTCATCCCTCTCCTGCATGAATAAATGGCTGCAGGTAATCCTGCCGAAGACCCGCCAACAATTATAACATCATATACCTCCATAATCTCACAAGATATTAAGTTATTAGCATTAAAATAAATATTTAACTAATTATTTTTTTGATGCAAGTTGCTAAAAAGGTAGTGATAATAGCCATAATCCTGGCTGGGTTCGTATTTACTGTCTCATTCAGCACGCTCTACGTTCAAGTTCATATATACGAAGGAACAGCCTGTACTTGCACTCTACCAATTCCATTGCTAATCCCCACATTTTCCTCTTTAGGAATTTTTGTTGGCCTGATAGTCTATTATTTAATGTTTCCTAGAATCGAGGAAAGTAAAGAACGGTTGAGGAAGGATTTGGAAGTCTTGCTCGAGCTACTCAGGGAAGAGGAAAAAGAGGTTATCAGGGAGTTAATAAGAAATAAAGGAAAAATTCTTCAGAGTAAACTATCCTCAAAATTCGGAAAAGTAAAGAGCTTCAGGATAGTAGAAAATCTGAGAAGAAGGGGTATCGTTGAAAAGGAGGCTTATGGTAAGACTAATTGGATTAAACTGAGCGAAAAGTTTAATGAAGTATTGTGTAAGTAGGTTTCAAAAACTGAAACTTAGATTTAAATATGGTTTCATCCATGTTTTTTAATATGAATGAAAGTCTCTTAGTCCTAACAGCATTCATAGTTTTAGTCTTAGCTTTAATCTTGGGAAAGAAATGTTCGGAAAGAGGAAGGTTTAAAGAGGGTGTTGAAAAAATTTTAGAGAAATTCAGGTGTTGCAGCTGATGAAGAAAAAAATTAAAAGCATGGATAAGAAATTTTTATCTTACAATAAAAGAAATTGTCTAGTCAATTTGCTTCAAGCAGAACAGCACATAAAAAATATAAACACTTTAAACTTTACTAAAGGAGAAGGTGCATGCATTCTCAAGCATTTAATGCTTGTAAAAGGGGAAGTTGAAGAAGCTATTGCTCATGCTTTGGAAATAGAGCCAGAGAATGTTAAAATATTTGAAGGGCTGAACGAAAGGATTGGAAATTTTTTGGATAAGGTGAAAAAAAGGTATGGATATACAAAAAGAGATTTGCTCGATTTGGTGAGAGGGTGGAGAAAAGAACTGGAAAAAACCATGCCTTTCTATCAAACTTTTAACTGCAAATGCCTGCACTATATGCCACAGCTTAAAATCTTTTTAAGCTTTTTAGTAGGAATTTTATTTTCTTATATATTATTTAAATTATTTATAGTGATAGGGTTATGAGAAAAATATTGAGCATAGTTATTGCATTAATCCTCCTAAATTTAAGCTTACCTAGGGCTTTTGCTCAAGAAAGAATATGCTCTATTTATTTCACAAAAATAGGGTGCCCAGTATGCGCTAAAACAGACCCTGTAATACTAGGAGAATGGCCAGAGAAACATAAGGATTTGGTTTTGATAGAGTATGTCTTTAAGGGATGGAACGATGACAATGCAATACTGCTAGGGGAGTACGCATTAAAATTCGGTATAAGCCCTGCTGTCCCTCTCTTGATATTCGAGAAGGAGCATGCCTTAGGTCTTCCATCGGTTTTTGACGTAGAAAATAAGCTTTCAAGCTTGGATAAAAAATGCAGGCTTTTAGATAAAACCGTTTCATTTGAAGAATTAGATTTTAATGAATTGCCCGTCAAACCAAAAATTTGGGCAAACGGAAGACTTCTAGTAAGGCTAAAAAGAGGAAATGTCTCGAGTGAATTTCTTAGAGAAGTCTTGTTTGCAGAAAATCTAGAAAAAGTGCTTAAGAACTCTAATTATAGGATAGTTGAAATTCCAGCTAAGCCTGCTCCAATCTCCTATGGTCAAATAGAATTCAAAAAAGCCTTTAAGATAGAGGATAGCTGGATCCTGAAATGTAATGAAAATATTACAGGATTTCCTCTTGAAGAATTCAACGAAGAAAACATAACAGGTAATCTTGCTTCTCAAACTGCTCCTTCCAACCAAAATTTAATTTTATATGCATCCTTAGGGATAGGCCTAGTAATTATTTGCCTATTATTATTTGCTTTTAAAGTAAAGGTGAGAATTAAATGGAGCTAACAATTCCAGCCATCGTTTCGCTAGCAGCGGTAGATGCGATAAACCCCTGTGCGCTCGCAGTTCTAACGCTTATGCTTATTGCATTCTTAACTCACAATCCTAAGGAAAAAATTAAAGCACTCCTTGCAGGACTTTCTTTTACGCTTGCTGTCTACATAATCTACCTTCTCTATGCTATAGTTTTAATCTACGTTTTGCATGCAAGCACAGAAATTTTTGGCGGAATAGAAGGATGGGTCTACGGAGGATTTAGCCTTTTTGCCATAGCTTTGGGTTGCTTTAACATCAAAGATTTTATTTGGTACAAACCGGGTGGGCTCCTAAGAGAAATGCCGATGTCGTGGCGACCAAAAGTTAAGAAGATTTTAAGCGGAGTGGCAAGCGTCAAAGGAGCTTTTGGCGTTGGAGTTTTCGTAACTCTTTTCCTTCTTCCATGCACGATGGGACCCTTAGTAACAGCTTGCGTTTTACTCATGAAATTAGGAGTACTCAATGCCTTACCCTGGCTGCTTCTGTATAACATGATATTCGTTTCTCCGATGCTAGCAATTACTTTTGGGATTTATGGAGGTTTGCTCTTAGTCGAAAACGTTTCTGAATGGAAAGAAAGGAACATTAAATACTTGCACTTGATTGCAGGATTGATAATGGTTGGAATAGGAATTTATCTTGCTTGGGAAGCTGAAAATATTTTCTCCATACCCTTAGGAATTTTTGAATTAAACTTCCTTAACTTAGGGATTATAGAAATTCCTTTACTCTTTTTAATCATCTATTTGCTCTCAAGAAAAAGCTAATTTTTCAAATATCTTTTCTATCTCTGATTTAGCTTTCGATTCAACCTCTACTACTGACTTTAAATTGACTATGCAATCTATAACTTTTCTATCGTAAGAAATTTTCCCCAGAAGCTTTTCCTTTGCCCATTCTTCAATTTTATTAGAGAGCTCGGGATTTATATCCCATTTGTTTATTACAATGCCATAGGGTAACTTGAAGTGGTTAACTATTTCCAAAACTCTTTTTAGGTCAGAAAATCCAGAAGGTGTGGGTTCGGCAACTAAGATTGCATAATCACAATCGACCAAGCTAGCAATCACTGGACAACCAATTCCTGCTGCTGCATCCAAGATCATTAATTCGTGCTCAAACTCTTCTGCTCTTTTCCTTAAAGCTTGAACTATTTTTCCTGAACCAGTTTCTCCTGGGTAAAGCTGAGCAGAAATTAATGGAAAGCCGAATCGAGTTTTTGCAACCCTTATTTCAGCATTTTCTACTGGCTCAATTTCTACTGCCTTTGGGTAAAATATTTTGCAAACACCGCATCCCTCGCATAAGAACGGATTGATAAAGTATTCTCCATCCCTTTTCTCTATTGCACGAAACCTACAAATCTCTAAAATTTTTTCATCGCAAGCTTTTTGGTCAATTATCCTTGCTTTTTCAGAAGTGGATATTTTTTCAACCTTTTCATAAGCTTTTACTCCTAACCATAATCCAAGATTAGGAGCATCTACGTCGCAATCGCATGCAACAACTTTTTTAGTTTTGCTGAAAAGAATGGCTAGAGAAGAGGCTAGCATCGATTTTCCTACTCCGCCTTCTCTGGGGCTTTTAGGCCTTTCCAGAGGCTACGACTATTTTTATAAGATCACCTCCTTTTTAATCCTAATCTATTTGCTCGATGGTAAATAGAGCTTATGGACCTTCTTAACTTATCTGCTATAATATGAGCTGGAACTTTACCATAAACTTCCTTTAGAAATGTGTCTTCCGAAGGAAGCCATTTCATCCTTCGATGATCAGATTTAACATTAAACTTATACAGAAAGCATCTTAATCGAAATTCCTTAGGGATAAAAGATAGGAAAATCGGGACCTCCTTTGCTCTAATCTTTATTATTGGATTCCCTTTTTCATTTTTCTTGACATAGGATTCTATTCCAACAAATTCATTCAATAGAGTCGAAAGCATTTCGACTTCTCTAAACGTAAAGGTTTCTGTAAAGAGTATAATCATACCATCTTTATCTAATTTACCATCACTCAAATACCAGTTACCCAGAATAATTGGGGTTATAATTAAATCTTTGGGCACTATTTTTTTCTTATCAGAATACCAGCGTTCTCGCATTTTTAGGAAAAATGGGTGAGTTTCCACTCTAACGGTTACTTCAGACCTATTATAAGGTCCGTAAATAAAGCATTTGAGGCCAAATTTATTTATATCCTTCTTAATTTTTTGTGCCCATTCGACACAAGATAACTTGATAGTTTGGCTAAACCAAGGTAGACGACCCTTTCTTTTATCTACGGGGATACTTCCATCTCCTAATAAAAGACCATCTATATATTCTTGGAGTAACTTCTTATTTTCTATCCTTCCATACTTTTTTGTCATTTCATCATCCGAAATTATTTTAAATATTTATATCTTCAAGCGCCTTGATCAATTTTTCTTTTCTTTTAAACCAGTGTAAATGGCCTTTGCACTTGCAATCGCTTGAACCAAAATTTTTAACAGTAAAATTAGCTTGCTTTTCTACAATTCTCGAAATCTTGCATTCTTTTTTCATTCTGCTTGGAAATATCAAGGCACCTTCTATAGAGACTTTTGGATTGGAAAGCAAATAATCTATATGCCATCTGATTCTTTTCTTTTTCTTGAAATGCCTTCGCAGCCTATTTTCTAAGTTAGTGCCTTTTCCCAAAGCTGAGCCTACATAACAATAAAATCCTTTCTTGAAATTTAGCTTTCCTAGTCTACCGATTTTTAAATTCAAATCTTCCTTAACTTTTATTATCAAAATGTAAGACCCCCTCATAGTTTGACCTTTTCCAAATTTTTCTCGCAATAAGCTTTAAGCAGCTCTTCTGAATAAGGTATCTCGAAAGAAATTTTTACTCCAAACTTTTCGGCAATACTTTCTATTTCCTCCCTATTTCCAACGTTTGCTTTATTCAACACTATCTCAGCTTTTACCCCAATTCTTTTTAGCAACTCAAGGATTAAATTCAAATCGTACGCACCCAAGGGAGTTGGTTCAGTAACGGCGTAAGCCTTATCGCAATTCAGCAAAGCTTGAATGACGTTGCAGTGAGTTCCTGGAGAAGTATCGATGATTAAATAATCTGCATGCTTCCTCCTTGCAAACTCTATTGCCTTTTCTTTTACTTCCCTGACTATTGGCCCCGTTTCAGAAATCCCAGCTTTAGATTTACCAGTAATCAGCCAAAAGTTTTCTCTTACCTTATTAACAAAAACTTCTCCCGAAATCTCCTTTTTCGGCTTAATTGCCTTAAAAGGACAAACAAGCCAACAGGCTCCACAGCCTGAGCATAAGCTTCGAATGAAGATGGGATGCTTGTCCTTAATCCAAAAGATTGCGTGCTCCCTACAAACGGAAAAGCATTTTCCGCATTTCTTACATTTTCCTCTATCTAGCTCAGGAAATTCGATAAAAGTATAGGTTGGGTTTTTCAATTCCTGATTCAACAAAAGGTAATCGTTTGGGCATTCGACATCCAAATCAGCCAGGACAACTTTTTTTCCTTCTCTTAAAAGTTTAAAGGCTAAAAGTATGGCAAAAGTTGATTTTCCTACCCCTCCTTTCGTTCCTGTTGAAGCAATTAGCTTCATAATCTTCCCTTCAAATTTTTCCAATCTTCTTCAACTATATTTCTTAATCCAGGATTTCTTAGGGCTGCTGCCGGATGGTACATGGGAATTATTTTAATTCTTGTAAACAAACTGGAAACAAAAAATATTCTTCCATGAATTTGGCTCATGGGTGCTAAAGCCAGCTTAAACTTGTTAAAAATGTATTGGGTTGCTACGTTTCCTAGCGTTAGAATAGTTTTTGGTTTGATTAGCTCGATTTGCTTGTCTAGATAAAGAGAGGTGCATATTCTGACTTGTTCTTGGGTAACTTTATTCTCTGGCAAGTAGCATTTAACTACATTCGTAATATAAACTTCCTCTCTTTTCAATCCAGCTAAAGAAAGTAGTTTATCCAACAATTTTCCTGCTGCCCCAACGAAAGGTTTTCCTTTCTCATTTTCCCAATAGCCTGGTGCCAACCCAATAAGCATAACTTTTGCATCAGAAGGCCCTTCGTCAAAAACAGACTTCTTCCTATTTTTCCAGAGCTCGCATTCTTTACATTTTTCAGCTTCAGCTTTCAATTCCAGCAATTTCTCTTTCATCAAGGGACCTCGATTATTTCTCCAGCCCTAGCCTGAATGAAATTTGATGCAAAAATCTCCTTAAACTTTTCTACAGCTTTTTCTCCCGTACAATGGCAAGGAGCTATTCTTTGGGTAAACTCTTTAAGTTCATTCGCTATTCTTTCTATTTCGATTGCTGATTCATCCAGCAAATGGAAACCGCCGATGATTAACTTTAGCTTTCCATATCTCTCATACGTTTCTCTAGCCATTCTTGCTATTCCAGGATGAGAACATCCAACCAGCATAACTTTTTTATCTACTACTAACGCTTGCTCTTTTATAGGATAATCAAAAGTTATGGTTTCGAGCTCTTCAACACTTCCATCGTATTCTCCAGGTAAGAAAACTTTAGTTTTCTTGGTTAGCCAACCCAAGCCATTCGTATGGTCAGCGTGCATGTGAGAAATGAAGCAGCATCCTATCGAAGATTTCTCTATTCCAAATAGCTTAGCGTTGAAAGCTAGGATTTCTTCATCAGCACCCGTATCGAAGAGTACATGCCTATTCTTAAATCGAACCAAGCAGGAAAAACCCCAGCCAGCTCTAAACTTTTCTTTTGCTTGGTTATCGTAAAGTATGAAGAACTTGATCCTCATCTAAGCCACCAAGGTCCTCTTCTCCTATGCCTTCCCCATTTGCTTTCAATAGTTTCAGCTTCCTTCCTCGTAGGCTCTTCAATTCTACTCAATTTTCCTTCTAAAAAGTTTTTTATCGCATCCCTAGCAGTTTTTCCTTCTGCCTTATAAATTTCAATTAGATTATCTCTTAGCGTGTGAAAAGAAATTTCACCTATCTCCTTAGTTATTAAAACATCGACCTTTTCTTTTGTCAAAAATTTAGCAGTCGATAGCCCTGCTTTCACCCTTTCTAGCTTAAAGGGATTGGCCTTTACATAAAATCCTTTTATTCGCTTGCTTTCCCTATCCAATTTAGCAAAAAGGAAATAGTTAGCTCGCCCAAAATGCTCCATAATTCGCGAATCTAGGCCTTTTTTAATGCTAAGAGGAATCGCAACCTTAATTTCCTTCTTTTCATGCGGTTCTATATGGATTGTAAAAGAATCTATTTCTGGTATCGAATTGATCACTTCCTTTTCTATTTTGTCAGCAATTTGATGGGCCTTTTCTACGTTTATCTTCTTTTCGATTTTAATCGTCACTTCTCCAAAAACAAAAGGCCCTGCCTTTCTTAACCTCAAATCTTTATACTCTTCTATACCTTTGCATGCCGAAATTATTTCTTCAACTTTTTTCACTAATTCAACAGAAGGCATTATATCCATAAGCCCAAGGATAGAGTCTTTTATCGAAGCTATCCCAATTTTTAAGACGAGCAAAGAAATCCCTATCGTAAAAACTCCTTCTACGTAAGGCACTCGATAAAAAGCTAAAAGAATGCCTACAAAAACTAGGATAGAAGAGAAGACATCGATCATCTTTTCTCTTGAGCTAGCAATCAAAGATTGGGCGTTGATTCGCTTCCCAACCTTACTTAAATAGCCTGAGAGAAAGTAAGAATAGAAGAGAGAAATTAAAGCTACTGAAAGAGCTGGTAAGGGAAGGGTAATTGCAGAAACTGAAAAAATTTTTTCATAACCTTCCTTCAAAAGCTCGAAGGCCGCTATTAAAATGAAAATGGAAATGAAAAGAGTGGCTAAAGTTTCGGCTTTGTAATAGCCATAGGGAAATTTTTCTGTAGGCTTCCTCTGAGAAATTTTTAGTCCGAACCAAGCTGCGAATATCGCAATAAAGTCAGCAATGCTATGCAAAGCATCTGAAATTAGGATTAGGCTGTTTGAAAGAAATCCGACGATTGCTTTGAGTAAAGCTAAGAGCAAAATAGAAATCCCACTATTCCTTGCAGCTCTTTCTCCAGCTTTTAACTTTTCTGTTTTTGACTTCATACTACCTTCTAAATTGTCCTCTTCTTCCTCTTCCTTGAGGAGGTCCTTTATCTATTCTATGAATGAATTGAGCCGGAGCTTTGCAATAGGGGCAGCTAATGGGTTTGGGCATCCCTCTAGGAACTTCTATTATTCTACCGCAAGCAAAACACTGAAATTTTTTAGTCAAATTCATTTTTCCAACTCTTTTATCTTCTTTTCTAGGTAAGCTATTTGCTCTTCTATCATTTGCTTTTGAAGCTCAAGCAATCTTTTTTGAAATTCTAAGTCTATCTTCGTTTCTTTTGGTTGAAATGACATTGCTGGCATAGAAGGCAAAGAGCTTGCTTTAGCTTTCTGGGGTATCGGCTGAGCTGGAACGGGACCTTTTAGATAGCTTTCGACTGCATCTCTTACTTTTAAACCAGCATAACCAAAAACAACTTCTATGCCTGACTGCTGTAAAACCATGCTCGCGTTTGGCCCAATATTTCCTGTAAGTATTACGTTTACCCCTTTTTCTGCTGCAAACTGAGCTGCTTGAATTCCAGCTCCTCTGAAAGCTGAAGCCGCTGGATTCTCAAAAACTTCTGTCTTTTTAATTTCCTCATTTTCCACTTCAACTACTGTAAACGTTGGTGCTCTTCCAAAAACTGGAGAAACCAAATCTTCCAATCCACCCTTTCCCTGAGTTGGAACTAGTATTTTCATGGGTTTTCACCTAATTGTTTTAGTCTTTCTTCAATATATTTAAGTTCCTCTTCTATAGCTTTTAGCTCTTGCTCCAAAGCTTGCTTTTGCTGCTTTAAAGCCTCAACTTCATTAGCTGCTGGAAAAGTAGGTGCTACTGGAGTAGTTGGTCGGGTTTGCTGAGCTAACACTGGTCCTGAAGGAGTCCATTGGATTGGTCCATACATGCCAGTCCACCACCATCTTGGAAGCCAAGGGAACCATCTGCATCTCCAGAACCAAAAGGGCATTGCTGGATAATAGCCTGGATAGTAACCTGGATAGCCAAACCTAAGCCATCCTGGCAATCCCGTTAACCAAAACATCCATCTATATCCTCTTCCTCCCCATCCCCATGGCATTTTTTTCCACCTCCTAAAATTTTGTGCAATAGCACATTATTAATTATGTGCATATGCAAATATTTAAATTTTTCGGTAGGAAGGAAAGAAAATAAAAAAACTATCTTTTTTTCTCTTTTTTGAGAATTGAAATATATTTATCTAGGTTCTCTAAGCTTGGATTCTCACCGTAGGTTGGAGGTAACGGTAAGACATCTCTTTTACCATATCTGGGTGGACATCCTCCTGGACCTCCTCCTGGGCCGCTTCCATCGCGCGAACCGATGCCCAATCCGGGCCCCTTACCCCTACCTCTTCCATCTCTTGCTCCTCTTCCCTTTCTCCACATATTTCTCACTAATTCTTAAACGAGCCATGAATACTTAAACTTTTCGGTTAATTTTTTTAATTCTTTCCCAATATTCGGGCTTAACCCAACATCCAGGATCAGGGCCTCGCAAATCTCCAAAATAACCATAAGCTCTAGCCCTACATCCCCCGCAAATGTATTCATAATCGCATGTACCGCAACCTTCAAAGCTATCCCTGTCCCTTATTAGCTTAAGTATGGGGGAATTATGCCAAATATCAAGTAGTCTCTCTTCGCGGATGTTCCCTATTTTTATCGGAATGAAAACACAAGGCTGAATATCGCCATTGGGCTCCATCCCACAATAGAGTCTGCCGGCACCACATCCCCCTATGAATTCAGTTAGGGTTTTAGTCCTACCTTTCAGTAACTCTATAGCTTGCTTGTTCGTGAAATGAGTTGCGACGGCAGGTCCTTCCACGTATTCAGCAGCCACAACCGAATATTGAGGAGCTGTGGAGAAAGTATCGAGAGGACAAGAAGTTACAAGCTTCGAATAAAGGAGCTCAAGCAATTCCTTTCTTTTTTGCGGAGAAATATCTTTTTCTACTATATCTTTTCCTCTCCTTGTCGGAACGTAGTTAAATGCGATAAACCTTTTTGCATGTAGTTCGTTCTCAACAAACTCCAGAAGCTTTGGTATTTCTTTGAAGTTGTAGCGCGTAATGGTAGTTGCCACGCCGGTATCGATCCCTTCTTCTACGCAATTTTTTATCCCTCGAACTGCTAACCTCCATGCTCCAGGGACTCCTCTAAATTCATCGTGCGTCTTTTCAAAACCATCCAAAGAAATTTCTACATAATCTACAGTTTCCCTAAGCTTTTTCGCAGTTTGCTTGTTTATCAGAGTCCCGTTTGTTGCTACAGAAATGTAGAATTCTCTTTCCTTTGCATACTTTGCTACTTCAAAAAAGTCTTTCCTCATCAAAGGTTCTCCACCAGAAAAAGCCAGAGCTACTACGTTAGCTTCTTCAAACTCATCTATAGCTCTTTTTGCTTCCTGGGTTGTTAATTCGTCTGGGGCAGGGTTTGGCTTAGCATCTGCATAGCAATGTTTACATCTTAAATTGCAAGCATTTGTATAATCCCAAACTATGAGGAACGGGGCAGCAGTTGTTTGAGGTCTTTGAACACCATAATAACCTATGCCTTCTAAAATGTTTACCAAAGCTCTTCTTACTACAGATTCTTTCATAGCTTTTTTAACATCTTCCTTAGAAATGTCAAAGGATTCTGCACCCTTCTCTATGAAGAGTTTTGTTAGAAGATATGCAAATTTTTCTTGGAAGCTAAGTTCTACGTCTTCTCCAGCATATTTCTTTAGAGCTTTTTCAAGCTTGCTGCTACCCCCTTCTCTTCTCGCAATCCATCTTAAAAACCTTCTAGAAATCGGGTTTCCCAACCATTTGTTCACAGTATTTGCAACCAAATCTGCCTCATGCATACCCAATTTAAATAGGTGTTAATTTATTTAAATAACATTTATGTGCATATGCAAATATTTAAAAATTCGTTAACGAAAAAAATATTATGCCTAGATGGAGATGGGGATGTAGAAGATGGGGTCCAGGGAGGCCTTTCGCTGAATTGTTTTTATTCTCCTTACCTCGGGTAAAAGAATTTGTTCCTAGACCATGCTTAAATCCTCAGCCAATCGAATTAAGCTATCCTGAGTTTGAAGTTTTAAGGTTAGTTGATTTAGAAAATTTAACTCAGAGCCAAGCTGCTCAAAGGATGAGAACTTCTCGCGGTACTATATGGAGGTTGCTTGAGAATGCAAGAAAAAAAGTTGTCAAAGCTTTGGTAGAATCAAGACCCTTGGTAATCTTACCTAAAGGCGAGGTTAAAAAGTTGGGATAGAATGAGAGCAATAGGAATAATTGGCTCGCCTCATAAGAATGGAAATTCCGCTTATTTACTGGAGATTGTACTAAAGGTTTTAGAAGAGGAGTTTGAAGTAGAAAAAATTTTCTTGAAGGATCTTGAGATTAGAGCATGCGAAGGATGTTATTTTTGTGAGAAGAGTGGGAAATGTGTAATAGAAGATGATATGCAAAAAATATATCCAAAACTTGAGAAAGCAGACGTAATAATACTTTCTACACCCTCGCACATGGGAGGTATTGCTTCAAGGCTTAGAACTTTTATGGAAAGGACATGGCCTCTCAGAAAAGGGAAACTTGAAGGAAAAATAGGAAGCTATGTTGTTGTAGGGAGAAGAAGACTAGGAGCAGCTATAAGTGAAATAGAAGAGTATTTTTCAAGGCTAAGACTGATTAAAATACCTGGCGTCATTGGCTATGCTTTTAAAGAGGGTGAAATTGAGAAGGATAAAGAAGCGATAGATAATGCAAAAAAATTGGGTGAAAGAATCTTGAAAATGGTTAATAAGAAGCTCAAAAGAGATTAGCGTTCTTTAACCAAAAGAAGGGTAATTAAGGAAAGAGAGCTGAGAATGAGAGAAAAAATGAATGGTGCAATTCTTCCGTAAATCGTCCATAGGATACCTGCTATTAGAGAAGAGGGCAAAAGGCATAAGCCAGCAACCAATTGAAAAATTCCTAAAGCGCTTGCTCTATACCTAGCAGGAACTAATTCAGAAACGAATGTTTTTTGGACGGGCACTCTAGCCCCTAGATGCAAGCCATAAATTATAAAAAGAAGGTAGAGGAAGAGTAAAGAATTTGCGAGAATAAAACCCAAGCATATTAGCTGAAAGAGAACTATTGAAATTATTAAAACAAGCTTTCTTGAAGTTTTATCGGCCAACTTTCCGAAAGGCAAAGAAAAAAGGGAAGCGAACAGAGTAAAGGTTAAGTACAAAACTGGGATAAGAGCAGGTTCAAAGCCAAAATCTTTTGCGAATACTAGCAAGAAAGAATAGCTAAAAAAGGAAAGAGAAAATAAAGCAGTCGAAAGAAGAAAAAGTTTGAAGTTGGATGAAATGAATTTGAACGAAAATTTCTTGAAGATTTTCCTTACTTTCTTTTCTTTAATCAAGATTAAAACTAGAATAACTCCTACAAGAGAAGGTAAGGAAGCGAGCAAGAATATGTTTCTATAGCCTAAAATTGGAAAAAGAAAGATGCAAGCTAATATGCCGAAAACTGCTCCTAAATTATCCATAGCTCTTAAAAAACCAAAGTTTCTCCCTCTATTCTTCCTAGTAGAAACATCAGCTATCATAGCATCTCTCGGCGAACCCCTTATCTTCCCAAACCTATCCAAAATTTTGAATGGAATTAAATGGTACCAAGCTTTGGAAAAAGCATAGCCTATTCTTGAGAAGGAAGCGAGCAAATAGCCAAACCAGACAAAAACTTTTCTTTTTCTTAGCTTATCGGAAAGCCAGCCAGAGATTGCTTGAGAAATTGAAACTATAGCATCGCCTAAGCCATCTAGCAAGCCAAGCGCTGCCATGTTTGCTTTTAGAACTTTGGTTACAAACAAAGGCCAAATGGGATAGATCATGTCCGAACCAAAATCATTCAGAAAAGAAGCGAGAGCAAGGGTTAAAACTATTTTTCTTGATTCCTCTTTTTCCATATTTCAATTTTGTTAACAAGTCCTTTTAAAAAGATTAGTAATTTACCTAAATTTTTCTTTTAATTTTTCGAGTTTTCTCTCCAGCTCTAAAAGTTTGCTCCTTATTTCTTCCATTCTTTTTGAAAAAAGAAAGCAGTCTAATCTTTCTTTCATACCTTATTTTCAATAGAAAAGTTATGAAAGCAAGGATTCCAAGAGAGGATAAAAGAATAAAAATAAGAATATAGAACTCAAACGGCACATATTTAATCTTTAGCTCGACTGATTTAATTCGAGACAGCTCCACCACGGCTTTTTCTAGATATATCCTTCCTTCTTCCAAATATTTTTTAGAATTTTCAATATCATCGCTTTCCAAAAAAGATTCACTTAGCTCAACTGAAGCTTTTGATTTGTTTAAAAAATCTAGAACTTTTGTGATATTATATCCTTTTGTGCCTGCTTCTAGAGCTTCTAACCAAATTTTTTCGATTAACTTTCGTAATTCAGTAATTTCATTTTTTAACTCATCCTTTTCTTCTCTTCTAGGAAACACATTCACTTTAATTATTCTCTCGTCAAAACACCCATCCCCAACTGCTTTTAAAGTTAGTCTATGCTCCCCTAATCTTGCATTGGATGGTATTCTTAGTTCGATTAAAAAAACTTGAGATGAATTTGGTAAAAGTTTAAGAGAAAGTGGTGAAATTTTTGTTCTGAAAGAAGTTTCGAACAAGATTTTTGCATCTAAACTCTCGGTTCCATTATTCCTTACCTTAACAGAAAATAATTTTACTTCACCTTGGGATACGTTAATTTCTCTTGGATACTCTACTATTTCTATTCCTTTTTCTTTTTTTACAGGATAGGAAGGTAAGCTTATAGAAGGAAAAGAGATAGGGAGTCTTGAAGCAACTTGAAGAATTACAGGAATAGTTAGATTTCCATCATTCGCACTATTCACAAATATGTTTCCAGAAAAAGTTCCTGGAGAGTTCGCGAGCAAATAAGCATAAATTAACTGACTTTCACCTGGTTGAAGATAATCGATAAAATCTTGATTGAAAGCTATCCAAGCTACATCGCTAAAAATTTCTATATCATCCAAAACCATATCCCCTTTATTGGATATGATTAAGATTTTTGTTATTTTATCACCCACATAAGCTGATTCTGAGATGAAAGATGGAGAAACGTCTAAGATAGGTGCACCCCTTGGTTCTAAAATTATAGAAACGCTTACAGTTTTTCCAGCTAGGATTGTAACATTTTGGGTTTTGGTTAAATAACCAGCCTTAGCTACTTCTATACTATAATTACCTTCTACTTGCCATTTAGAAACCCAAATGCCAAGCTCATCAGTAGAACCAGAATCTTTTAAGTAACTGTTCATCCAAAGGAAAATACTTGCACCCTCGACCAAATTCCCTACTATATCCCTTACAGAAACATTAACCCTTCCGACATTTTCTGTAACATTAATTGTAAGGTTAATGAAAAAGTTTTGTTCGTCCGCTGTCAAATTTATTCCACCTTTAAACAAGCCTAAGCTTGAATTTGAAGTTACATTAAACTTGACTTCTTTAGTTTCTCCAGGAGCTAGTTCGACCTTTTCTTTTTCCAAGCTTATCCAGTCTTTAATTTCACCAGTTTTATTTAGGGTTACGTTTAAACCCAAATTTCCTGGATACTCCGCTTTTACAAAAAAAGAAGATGCTTGGGTTGAATTAGGAGGAATGTAGAGAAAGATTGATGGAGGAGAAGCATTAAGAATGCATGTCTTTTCTGCAATAGTTGTGCTAGAAGGTGTGTTTATTGCATAGGCTAAAGGAATGAATAAAAAAAATATTAAACCTATCTTTCTCATGGATATCCTATTTAATTCTTTTTCTTAGAATGATTGACAAGATAAGCAATACTACCAAAGCTATTAAGAAGTATAAAGGAGTTAAATTTCTTTTCATAGGCTCACATTCAACCAAAAGCCTTAATGGAACGGCAAAAGAACTTCCTGTGACTGAGCCAGTTCCTTCCATACCTTTGAGTTGATAAGCGGCTACAACTTCACCTTCAAAAACAACTTGCTCTTCTTCACATTTCCTTTCGCAGAAATATCCGAAAAGAAGACAATCTTCCTTGTAAACTTTTGGTATGGTAAAACATATTTGAGTAGGGATTGCATGCTCAGAATCTGTGCCCGCTGGAATTAATTTTGGTTCTTCTGCTTCTGATATATTTTCGAGATCTCTAGTAGCTTTAAGGAAGCCCATTACATCCTCGTCAAAAGGATTGTATAAACCATAGGTTATGCATACCCTTGAACCTTCTTTAACAATCTCTGATTCAGTTTTCCATTTTATTCCAACGCCAACTGTAGCTTCAACTATGGGTAAAAAGGCTAACCAAATTATGAATAAAAGTAAGGAAAGTAAGAATTTTTGCATTAGTCCACCTCTAATCAGCAACTCTGTCCAGCCTCTACACCTTTGAAATAGACTGTGTTATTATAGTCTCCAGGTACTTGGCCAGCTGGGATGTCCAACCAAAACCTAAAGTATGCGTTATTTCCTCCTCCAATTCCTGTACAATCTGTTTTTGCGTAGCTGGTTGAAATAGCTGTTCCGGGCAAAGCTGGAGCTGTTGCTGAAGTGCTGCAGTTCCATGTATAATTAGAATTAGGTATTGTTTCAGAACCGCCTGACCTTGTTAATGGAGCATTGTCCTTTATGCAAATATCGACGTTAACGTTTGAGTCTGAAGAAATTGCCACCCAATAGGTTGTTTCCCCTCCTGGACCATCATAATTATGGGTAGCGTTGTTATCACTCGTTCCTGGGTCTAAAGTGCCAAAAAGTATTCCTTCTGTAAGGTTTGTTGAAAGCCCTATTGCAACATATTTATTAACCGTAACGTTTGAAATAGTTGTTTGCTCTTGTTGAGCACTTACCAACGTTAAAGCTAGTAGAAGTATGCTTGCTAACTCTATTACAATTTCTTTTATCATCAATCCACCTTATCTTAAATTTAATTTTTCGACTTTAAAATTTTTATGGCTGCTCACCAGATTTAACACCTTTGATAGAAATAGTGTTATTATAATTACCTGGCGGTTGACCAGCTGGAACATCAAGATAAAATTTTAAATAAACATGGGAACCATCCGCTAAGTTTGAGCCTATTTGATTTCCTTGATAATCTGTATCTAGCTGATAGCAATCTATTCCAGGAACTGTTGGGTCAGTAGTATTGTAACAGTAAGTCTCATTTCCTATTCCAATCTTGTAACCATTGCTAGTTAACTCGTCGTTAGCCTTAATGTATAAGTTGACTGTACAAGAGCCTGTTATTGAAATTGAGATGTTATACTGAGTTATTTCAGAATTCCCTTCTGCCGGAAGATTGGTAGCTGGTAAAGAATTTACATTCCAAATTATTCCAGAAGCGAGAGCATCAGATAAACCAATTGATATAGAGCATCCTGTAGTTTCATAGCTGAAAGGATTTTCACAGCTAGAATAATTCCAATTATTATTTGTATCATTAGCATAAACACACCATCTTATTGTACAACCAACTGTAGAATTTATTCCAACAGTAAAATTACTCCAATCTTCAGTTCCACTTAAGCTTATTGTTGAAATGTTTTGCAAACTACCAGTGCAGTTATCAAAGCTGAATATAGCATGGCTTAAGTTAACATTATCCTGCCAGAATAAATTATGACTAACTGCTGAGCCTGCTATTGTTGAATTAGTTGAGTTTAGAAAATATTGAGGAGCTTGAGAATCCTCTTCTACTTTTATTTCATGTTCACTTGAAAGATAAATAATAAAACTAGGCAAATTACCATTAGAATCAGTTTGTAGAGTATAAGTTAATTCTGAGTTATTATAAACCAAATAATACTTGTTTGGATGTAAGCCAGTAATATTATATCTTGCTATTACTGCTTGAGAAGAAGAATCATTCCACTTCATCAAAACCTTAGACCAAGATAATAGTTTTCTAGTTATTGTTGTTTGAGCAGAAATATTAGTTTTTAACCATAATTCAATGTCTGTTCTATTATTATAATTAAACCAAGAAGTTACATCATAGAAGTATATTATTCTTGGGCCTGTGAAGTTTGTTTGAGTGAAGTTGTTAGTTGAACCTGCACCTTGCAAGTAGTAATCATTGGTGTTGTTCCATACAGAGCCTCCTGTTATTGTGTTGTTTGAACTGGAATAAAGGTAGATGCCATAGGTGTTGCCATTAGCTGTTGAGTTGATTATTTGATTGTTGTTTGAACTGGAATAAAGGTAGATGCCATAGGTGTTGCCATTAGCTGTTGAGTTGATTATTTGATTGTTGTTTGAACTGGAATAAAAGTGGATGCCATCGAAGTTGCTATTAGCAATTGAATTAATTATTTGATTATTTGAGCTTGAATAAAGGTAGATGCCCCAGTCATTGCTATTAGCTGTTGAGTTGATTATTTGATTATTTGAACTGGAGAAGAGAAAGATGCCGTCGTAGTTGTTCGAAGAATTTATTTGAGTGAAGTTTGAATAATCTGTTCCAACAACAAGAAGCCCATTGTTTTTCTTTGTTGGAGAACCATCTATAGTTACATTAGTAATATTAGAATAATCTGCATTACATAGTATAAGCTCAGATAAAACTTCGTTCGATAAAGATACAGAAGAATTAAAGTACTTTATAGGAAGATTGTTTGAACCTGTTACATTAGCTAAGTAGTTGTTGCACTCTGAATCTGAACCAGCGGATATGTGGAAATCATAATGAGAATTCTCAGATAGAGTTGAGTTAATTATTTGATTGTTTGAGCTGTACGTGAGGTAGATGCCGTCGTAGTTGCCATTAGTTGTTGAATTAATTATCTTGTTGCTCGAACCAAAAAAAAGGTGGATGCCGTAGGTGTTGCTATTAGCAGTTGAGTTTATAATGCTGTTGTTATTTGGTCCATTATACAAGTAAATTCCATAATAGAAATCAGTTATATTACAATTTTTAATCGTATTATTTTTAGTACTACTTCCAGTCAAATAAACTCCATAATCTATTCCAGAATCATCCCCGTTCAGATAAAAACCTTGACAATCAAGCGTCGAATTCTGAACTCCAGAAGCAAAGCTTATAGCTGTATCAGTAGTGCTTCCAGAAGCATTTAGGCAATAGTAGGTATTACTTTGGGTTATCGTGTAAGGTAACTGAGAAGAAGCATTAATATAAACCTGACAAGGAGAAGCAGAAATTTCTGCTGTTATCTCAACACTATCCATAGCTTCCAAAGCATCATATCCCAAAGCGCTTCCGTTGCAGCTAACATTCCAGTTAAAAACTCCACTTTGGTCAAAACTCCTATTATACTCATACAGCAAGCTAGTTGAATTAAAGCTCATGCTTTGCCAATCAGTCCACCCCCCACTTATGTTAAAGCTTATGTTGCAATAAACGTTAGTTCCATTTATGCTTTCTCCACTAGTCGAATTAGTGTAATTAGCGAAGAACTTCACTTGCTCATTTATATATTTAGTCTTGCTTCCTCCTTCAGGATCAGTCTCATCCCAAATTGTTAGATTTGAATTATAACCTGCACCTCCAGCATAAGCTGTAAATGAGGTAACGTTAAAAGCTATATAATTTCCTAAATCAACAAATTCATAGTCCGAAGTATCATTTACTTCCCAAGCATAGCATTCTCCCGAAGAAAAATTCCAGTTAGTACAATGTAATATCTTGTTAACATTTATTCCCTCTTTGGGTATACTTAAATTGACATAGGAATAATTCAGGCCTGTATCGTTTAATGCAAAAATAGAAGTTAAGTTAGTTATGTAAATAGGCTTGTAACCTGTATAGGTTTCTACAATTTGAGAGGTTACGCTTAAATCCTTGGTTATGTTTAGATCTTCAATTCTTGCGGTCAAGTTTAAATCATTTACCTTCTTACTTATCTCCAAGGTATAATTATCCTTGAAGTTTAAGTCCTTCGCTACATGACCGACTGCGGAGTGAATTAACTGGCCGTTTTTGTAAATTTTTATGAGGGCATCTGATACTTGCCCTGTTGAATTATAAACAGTCAAGTTAAACTGCTTTGTTGCGATTATCCTTACATAAGAGTTAGCAGTATCGTTTTCTAAGTTATAGGAGGATGAAGAAAAGTTAACATCCAAAGCCCAAACCGAGTTTTGCTCTCCACTTGCGTTAATAGTCCAGTTTAATATACATAATTGAGAATCTGAAAGAGAACCACAAGAGCTTGGATTTGGTGCAGAAATTCCTGTTTCCACCTCCACCTTCGCATTTGGTTCTGTACCGCTTTCATTGTACCTGATAGAACCAAAAATTTCTCCGCAAGAATGTCCAGGAGGATTGGTTCTACATCTAACCCTAGCTGAAGCATTAAATGTGTTATATTGAATTACCTCACAAGGCGAGGTTTGACTGCAATAGCTTGAATTTATTTCTGAGCTCGAAGACCAATCAACTTCCAACCATCTTTTAACCACTACTACATATTGCTTCTCCGTGCAGTTCCATCTATTATAACTATTATTAGCGCATACTTTCCAGTAGTATATACCAGGCGTAGAGGGCATTTGTTTGGTTACATTGCTCCATACATTCCCATTAAAACTATAAGTCTCGTTTTGTGGACTACCACTATAATTGCTCTCAAAAATGAAATAATCCATGTTTCCTATTTTCGTATACCATTTAACATAATGTAGTACCCACTCGCTAGGTTTAGATTCAGTTACATTAGTGCCATTATTCGACCAAGTCGGGGGGTTAACTAAGAAGAAAACTTTTACATGCACATAATCCGTTTTAATGAAATCAGGACGATGAGCCGTATCTACAGCAAGCAGATGCAAATAGCCGCTCGAGTTAACATAACCTTCTATTCCCCTAGTTCTACTCGCGTTTACTGCTCCATCGCTAGCTGTATTCGAATGGCTTCCCAATAATTCCCAGGAGCTAGTTGTCCAGTTCCAAACATAAAGCGTGCTTGAACCAGCGTCTCCATAACCTTCCCAGTAAAACTCTAACTTCATTATGGTATCGATGCTTTCAGAGATCTTGAAATCGAACCTATGGAAGGGATTTAGCTTAACACCTCCTCCTCCAGTTGTTGCTCTGTTATCATCAGAAGCGCTGACCGCTTGGTATTCATCAGAAGTAAATTCCCCATCTTGGATCCAGGGATTTGCTGGAGGTCCATTATTAGCAGCTGAAGTATTAGCCCAATAAGCCCATCTATCGACTCCCACATTTTCCGAGAAATTGTAAATATGGATTCTTCTCTTTCTATATTCATCGCTCAAAGGCAAGTAATCTACGTTATCAGTAGTTAAGGTATAGTTAGAATCACAGAATCCATCTTTATTAGCGTCTGTGCAAGTATCTGAAAATCCATTTCCAGCAGGATTAGTCCAGTAATTTCCTCCTATTTCTGTTCCTGGAGAGTGAATCCTTTCTCCTGCTTGCCTAGTAGTGTTCCAGTAGTTAGCGTATATTGTTTTAAAGTAGAAATTAGCAGTATTATTGAACAAATTATTATAAATCTTATTTGAGGTAGCGTTTTCTAAATAGATCCCATAATCAGTGTTGTTTTCGATTCTATTCAAATAAATCGTGTTGTTCGAAGTAGAAGAAAGGTAGATGCCATAGGTGTTGCCATTAGCTGTTGAGTTGATTATTTGATTGTTGTCCGAACCATGATAAATGTAGATGCCGTAGGTGTTGCTATTAGCTGTTACATTAATTATTTGATTGTTGTCCGAACCAAAAGTAAGGTAGATGCCATAGTTCAAGTTGTCATTAGCTGTTACATTAATTATCTGATTGTTGTCCGAATCATATTCAAGGTAGATGCCCCGGTCATTGCTGTTAAAGGTTGAGTTGATTATTTGATTGCCCGAACTATAACGAAGGTGGATGCCATAGTTAAAGTTGTTATTAGCTACAGAATTAATTATTTGATTGCCCGAACTCTCAAGAAGGTAGATACCACTGTCGTTGTTGTTATTAGCTACAGAATTAATTATTTGATTGTTTGAGTTGTACGTGAAGCAGATGCCATAGTTCAAGTTGTCATTAGCTGTTACATTAATTATCTGATTGTTGTCCGAATCATATTCAAGGTAGATGCCCCGGTCATTGCTGTTAAAGGTTGAGTTGATTATTTGATTGCCCGAACTATAATAAAGGTGGATGCCAAAGTGAGGAGAAGAAGTAGAAGTTACATTTTCTATAGTATTGTTATTAGCGCGAAACAAATAAATGCCTGCCCACTCCCAATCAGTTAAATTACAATTCTTTATGGTTATGCTAGTATTCTGAAAAGAAGCTCTACGAACATAAATTCCATAATTTGTATTATCATCTCCATCTATAGTATGACCCTGACAATCCAAAACAACATCATTAGCAGAAATATTCATACAATAGGGAGTAGAAGAATCTGTTATATCCTTAGTTAAATAATAAGTTGCTCCTTCTTGATCCAAAACAGAACAGGCAGAAATTTCAGGGTCTATTTCTAAACCATTAAAAGTTAAGTTCCATTTTTCTCCTTTGTTAGCTGGATATTCAAATTCAAGACTGAACTTATATTCCTTTCCTTTTTCAAAACTCAGCTTGCTTACTTTTAAAAATTTCTTTAAGTTTATTTTTTCTTTTTCTATCAAATACCAGTTATAGTCTTTAACTTTTTCCTTAAATTCTGCTAAGGAAGAAGATAAGCTACTTAGAATCTCGTTTCTATTGTACCTTACATTAAAAGGTTGAACACATCTACGCATCGAAGAACCATTCCAGTAGCAAGTTGTATGAACAGGAGTTTCGATTACCATTCCGTTTAATTCTGCACGTAGCATGGCTATGCTTGCATTATTAGAATCTCTGATATAATATCTCTCTAACTTAGGAGTAGAAATGTTAATTTCTTTTGTAATATTAGTTATATTTTCAGCTTTTGGTTTTTCTCTAACTTCAAAGCATGCTGAGCTATTTTTTCCATCATAAGTAAGGAATGCTTCGTAAATTCCGGCTTCTAAAACTTTGAAAGAAATTTTTGAAAAACCAGAGGAATTGGTTTGATCCAAAATACTCAGCACTACTGATTCATTTTTTTCAACAGTTAAATTGAAGGTTTGGTTTGTGGTTCCATTAATAATTAGAGAAACGTTTTCATCTAGGTAATAGAATTCTTTTGTGGTAATATTCAGGCTAACTTCTTGTTCAACTTCTGAAAGAACTACTTCAAAGCTTACACTACTTTTTTTCACTCTTGCTGTATAATTACCAGGAATACTAAAGCTTGTATTGTAGACATATTCTCCTTTTTCATCAGTAACTAAACTTATATTTTCAATTTTTTCAGGCCCAGAAACTACTAGGATGAATTCCGAATTTTCTTTTCCATTTATGAATATGTTTAAAGTTTCATTAACTTGGTAAACACTCTTTTTTAAACTAATGTTAAAAGGTACTTCCAAAATTTCAAAGAATAGGCTGGCATCAATAGTTTCATTTGAATAATTTACTTGAGCAATAACAGTATAATTCCCTTCTGTTAAGTTTTCAAGAGAGAAAAAGAAACTTCCATTTGAGTCTGTAAAACCAATTTGTTTTATAAAAGTATTATTAGAAAGACAAGAGAGTTCTATGCTTTGATTTTCAACTGGCCTTGAATTATTGAAAAACCATCCAGAAATTTTTATTTTTTCGCTAGTATAAAACTTACTTTTTTCTGCTTCTATTTTTAAACTATAATTTCCTTTTTCTGTAAAGTTAAAAATTTGAGTTAAATTTATTTGTGTTGATGAATAAGTCTCAAAAGTTTGGTTAACTCCAGCAAAAATAGGAACTATATACCTAATTGCAAATATTAGAAAAATTGACAATACTAAAAGCAACAAAGAAATTTTTGCCAAAGATTTTTTTCCAATTTTGAATTTTCTTTTTTTCTTTAAATAGCAAAGAGAAACCACTCCTATCCTCCTTCTTTCAACTTCACCACTTCTTTCCAAGCCCAAAATATATTTGGAAACTGTGTTTCTATGCAGGTTTGTCTTTCGAGAAATCTCCATTATAGTTAAACCTTCTGGATGCTTAGAAAGTACTCTAATTATCTTTTCTTCTGTTTCATTCATTTTATCCTTTAGCAAGGTTCTTCCTCTCCCACGGCTTTAAAGACTACAGTAGAGTTGTACTTTCCAGAAGGTACTCCAGGAGGTGCGTAGAACCAATACCTTATGTAAATGATTTGATCGACTGGTAAACTGTATGCGACTCTATTACCAGTGGAATAACTTAAGGTCAAATTATTAACAGTACTAAAAGCTGGATGGATCAAGTTGTTGTAAGTTGAATTGCTCCAGGTTACATTACCAATATAAATTTCATAATTTCCACAAGTTTCTCCTGGTGTGCAAACCATGTTTGCATTGGCTTTTTGGCATATATCTATAGGAGCAGTTCCATTATTAGTAATCCAATATTCTGTTTTATTGTCGGAAGCATTGTAATTCCATGTAGCGTTATTGTACCAGCCTATTCTTACATTATACTGAGTATTGGTCTGAGATCCTGTTTCATTCGTGAAGAATATTCCTCTTACAAGTTCATCGGAAAGAACTATACTTATTAATCCTTCGTTTACTTTTAGCGGAGCAAGAATTGCTGATTTTGTATAGTTTTGAGTTTCTGAACAGTTGCACAAGTAGTAGTAATAGCCAGGGTCAAGGGCTTGTGTAAATGAAATTATAGGAGTAATAAAAATTAAAACAAAAATGCCGAAAATGCTTAGTTTAGCTATAGCTCTCATAAGCTACTACTATTTTTTTTAAAATTTTGAAATAAAAATAAATTTCATTGTTTACCTTTCAGATTTACTATTTTTAAATCTCCACGCCGGGGCTGGGATTTGAACCCAGAAGGGGCAAAGCCCCAGTAGGTTTCTCCGAATCAAGAGCAATCATCATTCATCAGATACCTCAGGGCTCTTCATCGCTCGAGCCTACCGCGTTACCTGGTTCCGCCACCCCGGCCTAATTATTAAATAGCTTCTAATTTAAAAATTTTATCCAATCAGAAAAGCTATGACTAAAATTGAAACGAGAAAAAGAATAAAAATTCCTAAAATTAAAAACAAAAATTTTGACTGTTTAAAGATTACTTTTAGAATAAAGTAAAGGCATACTGCTCCTATAAAGGTTGCAAGTATAAAGCCCAAAGGATTTACGGCTGCTAAATAAGCTAGGGAAACAAAAAGTTCAGCTAATTTTCCCATTAGAAATAAAATCGTTTGAAGAGTCGTTGCCAGCAAGCCCAAAATTATTTCAATTATTATTATTATCGGTGATTTTACCATCAATTAAATTTTGGTTTATTTAGAAATAAGCCTTGCATTTTTAACTATTAAATAACCGCTATTCGTTCCTTCATCCCAATTTTTTTTTGCTTCAAGAATTTCTATTTTCTTCTTGAATAAAGGACAATCTAAAACTAGAGTTTCAAATTCTCCACCCTCCCCTGCTAAATTAATTCCATACTTCTTTCTCAACTCTTTCAATTCTTCAACAGCTTTTAAATCAATTTTCCTTCCAAGCCAGCTTTCATCCAAACCTTCAGCAAAAACTCCAGTCATTATAATTTCAAATCCTTCCTTGATTTCTTCTCTAAGCAATTGTTCAGCATCTTTATGCCATAAAGGAGTTAAGCTCTTGAGCTTCAGTTCTTCACAAATTCTATCGATTCTTGTCTTTTGGTATTCGCTTTGAATAGCACCGCTAACCACACCATCAATTTCATTTTTAATTCTTTCTAGTGCTTTCTTTAAATCTTCTAATTCCTTCTCTTTCTCTCCCCTTGTTTTTTGAATTATTTGCTCAATTCCCATAGCTTTAGCTTGCAGGCTTGTTAATTCTATGCAAGGATGATGGAACATCCACGATTCTTTAGATTCAGGGAAAATTGTAACCAAATATTTAATTTCATGTGTTTTTGAAGCTAGGAATAAAGCATAGGTTGAATCCTTTCCTCCTGAGAATAAAGCTGCTAACCTCATCAAATTTATTAAGAAAGTAAAAAAATAAATGATTATGAAAGTTTATCAGGCTGAGTTTGAGATAAAAACTTCTAGAAGAAGAGAAGTAATTGATATAACTGACAAGGTTGAAAAGATAGCCGAGAAAAGTAAGATCAAAAATGGTGTTTGCTTGATATTCTTGCCCCATGCAACCGCTGCTTTAGTTTTAGAGGAAAATGAAGCTGGTTTGAAAAGCGATATAGAAAATCAAATAGAAAAGTTATTTCCTGAAGGAGCTGGCTATGAGCATGATAGAATAGATGATAATGCAGATTCTCATCTAGCTAGCGGTTTTATAGGACAATCAAGAATTTATCCTGTTAAAGATGGAGAAATAGTTAGAGGGACTTGGCAGAGAGCTTTGCTTTTAGAGCTTGATGGTCCTAGGCATAGAAGGATTTTTGTAACTATAATAGGAGAATAAGAAAAAAATTAAAATTTGAGTTTTTGAATTATTTCTCTCTTCTTAAGATCATAGAGTCTTCCCTGAAGTATTTTTCCCATATCTTCTGGAGAAATTTTTACCTTAAGTTTTTCCCTCAATCGCTTTCCAACTTTTTGCTTTGCCTGGTATATCCCATTTTCACCTTTGTAGGCTCTATGGCTTACCGGCATTAACTTTTTCGCTAAACACTTTAATTCTTTCCTCGGTCTTGACGAAAGAATTGCTCTCATTACATAAAAAGCGATTTGATTACAAATATAGATCTTTTCTGGCCTGTACTCTTGCTCAAGAATTAGGTTAAGACACTGTTTTCCTAGATAGTTCCAATAATCATTCCCACTCTTGTTCTTATTTTCATTCTTTTTTGCACGATAAAACCCTATTCCGCACCAGTCGATCAATTCAACTGTTTCATTCTTTATACCAATCCCTGCTCCTATTAAGGTTATTTTTCTTTGTCGCTCATCGTCAGGAATTTTGAGAAAGCGAATCGCTTCATCAATATAAAAATTTCCATCCCAACCTCTCATCTAACTTATTTTATGGTAAAAACAAATTAAACCTGATTTTTGTGAAAGAAAAAATATTTTCTACAAGAGAAATTTGATTATTTTTTGAAAATTTGAAAGAGTTTGAAGAAAAATCTTCTTTTTGGTGGAGAATAAGCTTCCCCAATGAGCCAAGCAGCAAGCTTATTAATTTCTATGCTCGCTGGCGAATAAGGAGCGAACAAAACCGTTGGTATTCGATGAGCTAAGCTCTTCTGAACGTTTAAATCAAAAGGAATCTTTGCTATTACTGGTAATTCAGTTAAATCTTCTACGTCCTTTTCATCTAACTCATGAAAATCCTTCCTCCACATGTTTAAGACTATTCCCAAAGTTTCTAAGTCCAAATATTTAGCAACTCTATTGCACTTGATTATGTCCGAAACAGCATTCATGAAAGGTGTGGTAACAAAAATCACTTCCTTACAAGCATTCAAAACACTCATAGCCTCTCTTCCTAGGCCAGGAGCTGAGTCAAGCAAAACTATATCTGCATTCCCAAAATCCAAGCTCTTAAGCTTGTTTATATCTATTCCTATTAATTCTTCTATAGTCAAGGCTGCCGGCACAATTCTTACTCCGCTAGGATGATAATAGGTTGCTTCTTCCAAAGAAATTTCATCCTTCAAAACTTGATTTAAGGTTTTTGGGTAATAGTATAAATCAAAATAAAAGCCCAAATGAGAAGTTGTTACATTACAATCGACTATAGTTACTCTTTTTTCAAAATTTGCTAGAGCAACTCCGAGATTTGCTACTAGAGTGGTTTTTCCTACTCCACCTTTCCCAGAAACAATTCCTATTATCCTAACCATCTAACCAATTATTATTTGACTAATTTTTCATAAATTGCTAACGTTCTTTTAGCAGCCTTTTCCCAAGTAAATTCTTTCAAAACTCTTTTCCTTCCATTCTTCCCCCATTTTTTAGCTTCCTCAAAATTTCTCAAAACCTCTTTGATACCCCAAGCTATATCTTCAGGCTTATTTCCATCTATATGCACGCCTGTCCTATTTGGACCAGAAGGAATAACCTGTTCTCTTAAACCAGAAATTCCTGAAGCTCCTACTACTACAGGCCTTTCCATAGCCATTGCCTCTAAGCTTACAATCCCAAAAGGCTCGCTTAATGAAGGAAAAACGCAGACATCGGCCATCACATAATGCAGAATTCTTTCTTCCTCGCTAACCCATTCTGAGCGAATTATAACCTTATTCCCTATGTTATGCTGTTGAACGAAAGTTATTAGATCTTTGTATTGCTCTCCCTTTCCTAAAATAACTAGTTTTACGTCAGGAAACTCTTCTAGAACTAAAGGCATAGCATTAACCAGATTATAAACACCTTTTACTGCTGTCAATCTTCCAATGAAGAAAATAACTTTCTCTTCAGGCTTGATTCCGTATAGCTTCTTTAATTCCTCAACTTTCTTTGGATCAACTTTCTTTGGATCATATTTTTCTGGGTCGCAGCCATTATAACAAACATTAATTTTTTCTTTTGGATATCCTAAAGAAACTAAAAAATCCTTCATCGAATAAGAAACTGTAATTATAGAGTCAGCATCTCTAGCAGCCTCTCTTTCTATTTCTTTTATAACTTGGGAGCCTCCTCCTAAAGCTCTTTGCTCTTCTATCGAATGAACATGGAATACTGTAGGCAAAGAAGGGATTTCTTTTTCTATTATTGCTCCTGCAAAAGCTGCCAACCAATCATGAAATGCTACTACATCAAACTTTTCTTTTTTTCTTTTAACCAGTAGGTTAACAAATTTTGAAGCTGAAAGATAGTTGTAAGAAAAAATGTCAGAGAAGAATTTTATGTGAGTTCCCCATCTTTTTAAATCCTCCCTCACAAAAATAGGAAATACTTTGCTTGAATCAACGAGCATCGGTCTATGGATTTCTATACCATCCCATTCTTCATAGGTTTTTAAAGTGCCATCATTCAAAGTAAAGACCGTAATTTCATGCCCCATTTCTTTAAATTTCTTCGTAATTTCAATTGCATAAGTTCCCAAACCGCCAACCAAGCGAGGCCAATACTCCCAGACAAAGAAAGCAATTTTCATAATTATCATTTCTCCGTCTTAAATCTTAAGCTTTTGGCTAATTCTTCTGGCAAGGTTTCTACTATGGATTCCGAATGCAAAAGTTCCATAAAACCTATATCTGAGACATAAAATTGAGAAAAAGTAGGGCGAGAAACTAACTTCAGGTTGAGCAGAAAATAATCGCTTATATCCCTGCCCATAGGACCAGAAAAAATCGAAAGGTTCAAAGCTTTTATCCCTTTCCTATACAAGCCCTTAAAAATTTTTTCTAATCCCAAAGCCAAATCTTTCAAATCTTTCTGGCTTAGCTTATCCAGGTTTGAGATTTTTCTTGTTATTATCCCTGAGACTTGATTGTTCTTGACTGGAGCAAAATCTGCTATCCAAGCAAAAGAGCCAAGCTTACCTATATACCTTTCTTTTCTCTTCTTTTCCTCTTTTATTAAATCCATCCAAAAGTTAGAGCCAAACTTTTTGAAATACTCAAGGCCCTTTCTGATTAAAAGTTCTGTAAAGAAAGTTGGTTTATCGTCGAGCAAAACCTGAAAATGAGGATGAATTATAGAAGCTCCTGCAGAGGGGAGAAAATTAAAGTTTATGCTTGGATACTTAAAGCTAGGGTTAGTTTTATTAGCTGAGTTTAAAAATTCTATACTAACCTTTAAGGAATCGAGTAAAATTTTTGAATCAATTTTCTTCAAAGGGAAATAATGCTTTCTCGCATCCAAAACGACTACCGCATGAAAGGGGCTGCAAGGAAATAAATTTGGGAATAAAACAGAATTTTTTCCAAAATACCTTTCTTTCAAGCCAACGAATTTGGGTGTAGACTTTTCTATATTCTTTAAACAAAAAAAGCAATTTTTTCTACTTTCTTTTACTATTCTTTCAAAAGCTTTTCTATCTTCTTTTACTTGTTTTGGTCTTTGGCTTCTTTTTAAGTTTATCCTGCAAGTAATTGAAGTTAGAGGATCCTTTCTGAATTCTATGAGTTGCTCATCCAAAGAGAAATTAAGCAAAGGATTCTTAAACTTTGCTCTCAAAACTCTTTTTTCAAACTTTATCATTAAATTTAGTTTATAGTTTTGGAAAATAAATTTAATATCAATGAGTATTTTTAGGAGCTGCGATATTCGAGGGGTTTACGGAAAAGATTTAACCGATGAAATAGCTTTTAAGCTTGGGAAAGCTGTGGGTAGTTTCATAAAGGGAGGAAAAATTTGCGTAGCCTACGATTCAAGAGAAGTTTCAAGAAAATTTTTCAAAAAATTTACTCAAGGATTGATTGCTTCGGGCTCTGAAGTAATTTCTTTAGGAATGCTACCAAACCCCATTCTTTACTTCTATGCATGGAAGAAAAAAATATTCGGATGTATAATCACGGCCTCTCATAATCCAAAAGAATGGACAGGCTTAAAGCTCGTTAAGCCTGATGGAACCAGTTTTGTTGAAGAAATAAAAAAGATTAGAAAAATATTTGAGGAAGGAAAATTTGCTGAAGGAAAAGGAAAGCTTAAAAGAAGAAAGGATGCCATAAGCTTGTACAAAAATTTCTTGAAGAAAAAGTTTAAGAAAATGAAGGAAAAAATAGTGGTTGAATGCTTTGGTGGCGTTGGAGTTCTATTCCTTAAAATTTTAAAAGAACTTGGGTTAGAAGTTAGAGGTTTACATACTAAGCTTAATCCAAACTTTTATGGATTAAAAAGGCTCGAACCAAAGGGAAGAAACTTAAGCTTGCTTAAACAAAAAGTAAAAGAAGAAAAAGCAAATTTTGGCGCTGCTTTTGATGGAGATGGTGATAGAGCAGTTTTCGTTGATGATAGAGGGAGAGAATTGAGCGGAAGTGAAATGAACTATATTTTTATTCAAGATATCCTTGGAAGAAAAAAGGGAAAAATTATTTTAACCGTAGATTGTGCCAGCGAGCTGGAAGATTTGGTCAAGAGGCTGGGGGGAAAGCTAATCTGGTGGAAGATCGGTCATGGTTTTATAGAGAAAAAAATTAAGGAGGAAAATGCATTATTTGCTGGAGAACAAAGTTCCCATTTCTACTTCAATGAATTCTATCCTTTTTCTGATGGAACTCTAGCAATCCTATACTTAGTAAGAATTCTATCGAAAAAGAAGGAAAAACTTTCCAAGCTTGTTAGAAAAATAAAGCTAAAGCCTATCGAAAGAGTTTATTTGAAAGCTGGAAGTGATGAGAAAAAGATTAAGGTTATAGAAAAAATCAAGAATGAATTCCCAAGATGTTTTAGGTTAGCGGATGGAGTTAAAATTAAGCTTAACTCTGAAGAATGGGTTTTGATAAGAGCAAGCCAAAATATGCCAGAAATAAACATTTGTGTAGAAGCGAAGAATAAAAAAAGGCTAAAAAAAATAATTAAGAAATATTCAAAGCTTGTGAAAAGAAAACTTAAAGAAATAAGTTAAAATTCAAATTAAAATTATGGTTGAGGTAACTGTTTTGGGAGATATAAACGTTGATTTGCTTACTCCTCCAATAAAAGCTTATCCTAAAAAAGACTCGCAAGTTTTGATTCCCAATCTAAAAATGGAAGTTGGCGGTTGTGCCGCACATTCTGCTCTAGCTTTAGCTAAGCTTGAAGTTAAAACCAGGCTAATAGGATTAATCGGAAAAGATTGGTTTGGAAAATTTTTGCTCGAAAAGTTAAAAGAGTTTAGGGTTGATTCAAAAGTTAAGCAAGCTGAAAGAGGAAAAACGGGGATAAGCTTTGGTATAAGCTTTAAAGATGGAAAAAGAAGTCTAATAACTTTTAGGGGAACCAATTCCTTACTTTCTTTGAAAGATTTTAAGCTTGAAGCTTTAGGAGGGAAAATCTTTTTGCTTGGTGGATATAATCTACTAAGGAGTTTAGAGAAAGATGCAGGAAAAATCTTGAAATTTGTGAAGGAAAAAGGAATGCTCACATGCTTAGAGCCAGATTTGAAAAGTGGGGTTAATTGCAATTTAAGAATGTTTAAGAAAAACCTAAAGTTAGTTGATTTTTTTCTTCCTGACTTTGAAGAAGGAAAGATTTTAACAAAAGAAAAGGATGAAGCCAAAATTGCAAAAAAGATTTTAAGGTTTGGCTGCAAGCATGTTGTTTTAAAACTTGATAAAAAGGGATGCTTGATAGCTAATAAAAAAGAGAGTTTTAGGATAAGAGCGTTCAAAGTTAAAGCAGTAAACCCTACTGGAGCTGGAGATTTTTTCAACGCTGGCTTTATCTATGGTTTGTTAAAGTATAAGAGCTTGAAAAAAGCTGGAATTCTTGGGAATATAGCAGGTGCTTTTGCTGTCACCAAGTTTGGAGAGGAAAGGTGTATCAACAAGGAGGAAATGGAAAAATGGTCGAAAAAAGTAAGCTTGGAAAAGTTTATAGAAGAAGCATAGAAGTCATAAAAGCTTGTTCGTTAAAAAATGGGGCTATAGTAGCTTCGAACATTTTGGATGAAGCTTATCCAAAAGATGTGAAAAGCTACTTTTATGTTTGGCCGAGAGATGCAAGCTTTGTTTGCTATGCAGCAGACTTGCTCGGGTTACATGAAATTCCTGAAAGGTTTTTTGAGTGGTGTTGGAAAAGGGCTGAATTGTTTAGAGAAAAAGGAGTTTTTCTAGCTCAAAAGTATTATCCGCATGGAAGAGCAGCTGGAGATTTTGATATTGGAATAAAAATTTCTGATTTAAAAAACGAAAAGCTTAGGAGAATTGCTAAAAATAAAATGGTTGTAAGACTCTTCTACATGCATTTTCAGCCTGATCAAACAGCCTCGCTTTTATGGGCAATCCATGAGCATTCAAAATTCAGAAAAGTTAACAAGTTTCACGATATGGTTAAAAAAGCTGCTAATGGTTTATGCAAGCTATGGAATGAAAAGTGCTTCAAAATACCTTCTTTCGATTTATGGGAAGAGAAAGTTGCTAACCCTAAGCTTGAACAAGTTCATACTTATTCTTTAGCCATGTGCATTAAAGGCTTAAAGAGTGCGGCTGAACTGATTAAACCGAAAAGAAAATGGTTAAATTGTATAGAAGCAATGGAAAAAGCTTTGGAGAAATGTTATTTAAGCTATTTCGTTAAAACTTATGGAAAGAAAATAGATAGAACTATAGATTCTTCTGCTTTAGGTTTAGTATGGCCAGCCGAGGTAATTGAAGCGAAGGATAAAAGAATGGTTCTAACTGTTAAAAAAATCTTGGAAAAAAATGAGATTAATGGAGGTATTCTTAGATATCCTAAGGATAGGTATGATGGAAAAATAAGCTTTGGTAAGTTGAAGTTAGGCGGAGCTGGTGCTTGGCCCCTTCTAAATTTTTGGACTTCGATCTATTTTTTAAAAGCTGGTAAGAGAAAGGAAGCGCTAAAATATTTTAACTGGGTTTTGGAAAGGATAGATGATAAAATACCAGAGCAAATTAAAAACGATAAGCCAGCATCCATAATTCCTCTAGCTTGGGGGCATGCGATGTTTATAATTGCAAGCAAATTTCTAAGTTTCGCTAAGATTTAAAAATTTAGCTATTTTTTATAACTAACATGAAAGTAGCAGCTGTCTTAGGCTCGGAGCTAGAAGAAGCATTAAGGAGAGTTGAGTATACTTTAGAAAGAGTTAAACCAGATGTTTTAATCCTTTCGTGCACAGAGATAGCGAGAGATATGGAGAAGCATGCGAGGAAATTAGAATATAAAGGGAAAATTATAATAGACGAGAATTCTGCAAGTACTTATGAAAATGCGAAAAACATAAGAGAAATTTTAGAGAGATTTCCAGAAAAAGGAGAAATTTATGTATGTACTTCTAGCTATCATGTCCCGAGCGCTAGCCTGATCTTCAGAAGTTATTTGAAAGGTAAACCTTATTCGTTTAAGATAGTTTCCCTTCCAACATCTCTTCCTACTAAAAGTATTTTGAGAAATAGTGTGATTGAGGTTTTAAGTATTCTTCAAGATTTAGCTTCAATTTATCTCTGTAAAATCTATCGAAGAGAAGATGTATACGAAAACACTCTCAAGAAACTCAAGGTATTTTTTACTGAAAAAATTTTAGTCTCTTTTTCTTAAACTAAATTAATGAGAAAAGAAAAATTGACTTTCAGAGATATAGAAAAAATCGATTTGATCGGTATTGTAATTGTATTTATTTTAGTTCTCTTGTACATGGATTTCTTCGACTTGAATGAAAAATACGGATTTCCAATTAATCTCCTAGATGAGCCTTTGCTGATCATCATGGGAATTATACTTGGATATATCTTGGGTAAGTTTAGGGTGAAAAGAACTTTGAGAAAATTGATTTGATTTCTTATTTCCTCAAACTAAAATTAAATTAATGAGAAGAGGGAGAAAACCTGAGTGGCAAAGGAGAATAGCAAAAGAAAGAATTAAAATTTTGCTCGAGCTAGCTGAAAAAGAATTTAAAGCGCATCCTGAAAGGAGCAGAAGGTATATTCAACTAGCAAGAAAGATTGGGCTAAGGTATAATGTAAGGCTTTCGAAAGAATTGAAAAGGAAATTTTGTAAGAATTGCAATTCTTTACTAGTTCCTGGGCTTAGCTCGCAAGTAAGGATTAAAAGTAAGGAAAAAATAGTTGAGATTAAATGCTTGAATTGCGGAAAAGTTTATAGATATCCTTATTCGAGGAAATAAAATTTTTATCTTTTAATTTTCATATCGATTTAAATATACTTGCAACCAAAAGGATAAGTATGGTAACGGCAAGAGAGGTAAATCCCCAAAAGCTTGTTGAAAGAGTTAAGGAAGAATTAAAGAAGTTCGAGGAAATTAAGCCCCCCTCATGGAGTTTTTTTGTTAAATCTGGCTCTCATAAGGAAAAACCTCCTGAGCAGCCAGATTTTTGGTATATTAGGGCTGCTTCAATCTTAAGGAGGATTTATTTGGACGGCCCTGTAGGGGTTGAAAGGTTAAGAACCTATTATGGAGGGAGAAAAAGGAGAGGAACTGAGCCTGCAAAATTCAGAAAAGCCTCTGGTAATATAATAAGAAAGATTTTACAGCAACTAGAAAAAGCTGGTTTGGTCGAAAAGACTAAAAAGGGGAGGAAGATTACAAGCAAAGGACAAGCTTTTTTGGATAGAATTGCCTATGAGGTAAGTAAAAGTGAATGAAGAAATTGAAAAGTTGAAAAAAGAGGTTTTGAAGAAGATTTTGAGTAAAGAAGCTTTCGAAAGGTTAGGAAGGATAAGGTTAGTCAAGCCTGCTCTAGCAGCTCAGCTAGAACTCTATTTAATCCAGCTTTACCAAGCAGGCAAGCTTAAAACTCATATATCCGATGAACAACTAAAGCTTATCTTAGAAAAGCTTAGCTCAGGAAAAAAATTTAAGATAATAAGGAAGTGATTGGATGGGAAGAAAGAAGAAAGTTGGAAGTGCGGGAAGGTTTGGGGCGAGATACGGAAAAAAGGTTAGGAAAATAGTTGCTGAAATAGAAAAAGTTCAAAAGCAAAGACATATATGTCCAAAATGCAATATGCCATATGTTAAGAGAGTTGCTGCTGGCATATGGGAATGTAAGAAATGCGGGACAAAATTTGCTGGTTTAGCTTACATGCCTGGTGAAACTAAAAAGGAGGAATGAAGATGTATAAGTGTATTAAATGCAAGAAAATCGTTCCAAAGCTGGATGAGAAAATTAGATGTCCTTATTGCGGGTTTAGGATTTTTATAAAGTTAAGACCGCCAGTCGTTAAAAGAGTTAGGGCGAGATGATGGAAGTTGATGAAAATACAAAAAATTTGATAGCCCAATTCCAAGCATATCAACAGCAATTGCAAGCTATTTTAATCCAAAAGGAAAGCTTAAAATTGCAGAATTTGGAAATAGAGAAGGCTTTAGATGAGCTTAAAAAAACTAAGGAGAAAAAAGCGTATAAGATTGCAGGACAAATAATGGTTTTAAAGCCTGTAGATGAATTGAAAAAAGAGTTGGAAGAGTTAAAAGAGAACATTGAGTTAAGAATAAAAAGTTTAGAAAAGAGCGAGGAAAGGATAAGCGATAAATTAAAAAATTTGCAAAAAGAAATAAGGGAAAAAGTGAAGGGATGAGCATGAAGCTGGAGAATATTATCTCGCTCATGGATCAAATAATAAACGATAGGACTGTACCAAGGAATATAAGAAGGGCTGTAGAAGAATCGAAGAATGCTTTGAATGGAAACGACCCTCCAGAAGTAAAGCTTAGCACAGCCATAAGCATTTTGGACGAGATAATAAATGATCCGAACATGCCAATCTATGCAAGAACTAAAATTTGGAACATAGTTAGCATGTTGGAAGAGAAAAGGAGAGAGTTAGGTTAAATATTTAACTTTGAAGTACAATTAATTAATTAAGTGAGAAAGTGGTCTTAGAAAAACTTTTAAGAAAGGTTAAACCTTCTGAAGTTGAAGAAGAAGAGGAATTTTTAGAGTTGGATGAAGCATTGCTGGAAGAGGAAGAAAAGGTTAATGTTAAAATAGAAAACCTAACTTCTTTTTCTGATGTTGAAAGAATTCAGCAAAGCTTAAGGGAAGGAAATGTAGTTTTTGTTAAAATCAAGGATTTAAGGGATAGGGATTTGGACGAGCTTAAGAGATGCGTAGATAGGTTGAAAAAGACTTGCTTGGCCATGAATGGCGATATAGCAGTAGTTCATGACGATTTCCTAGTTATAACTCCTGAATTTGCAAGAGTTTACAGAGGAAAAGCAGCCTAGAATTCGAATTCTTCTTGCAAAATTTTCCACAAAACATTTACTAAATCTTTTATGGCTACTCTAACTTGCTTCGTATCATCCCTATTCCTTAAAGTTACAGTATCGTCTTCCAAGGTTTGGTAGTCTATGGTAATTGCTATTGGAGTACCTATTTCATCGCTCCTTGCATACCTTTTACCTATTGAGCCGGTTTCATCATAAAAAACCTCGTAGCATTTTTTAAGCATCTCATAAACTTCTTTTGCTTTTTCTGGTAGATCATCTTTGCTGACCAAAGGGAAAACTCCTGCTAAGAAAGGCGCTATTTTTGGCTTAAGTTTAAACCAATCCCACCCACGCTTTTTATCTTCGACAAAAGAATAAAGTAAAACAGCATAAATTGTCCTATCCACACCAAAGCTTGGCTCGATAACATGAGGGATTATTTTTTCACCATCTTCAACTATACTCAGACCTTTGCCTGAATGCTCCATATGGGCTTTCAAGTCATAATCTGTTCTGTAAGCATTTCCAACAACTTCCTTCCAACCGAAGTCGAATTTAATTTCCAAATCAAAGTTTGCTTTTGAATAGTGAGGAGTCTCTTTTGGAAGCATATGCCTAAACCTTAAGGCTTCTTTCGGTATTCCAAGCATTTGATACCATAGAAATTCTTTAGCCAAAAAATATGCCATAAATTTGTTTGGCAAAATTTCTTTTTTAACAGCCTCTTCAACTGTTAGCTCAATAGCTTCTTCTTCACCTTTTTCCTGCTGTTCTCTCGTCAAAATCCTTATTTTAGTATTTGCATATTTCTTAAAATTCGGACAATCGTTCAGCTTTTCTGGATGAATAAAGTATTCGATTTCCATCTGCCTAAATTCTCTTAGCCTGATTAAAAACTGGCGAGGAGAAATTTCATTCCTATAGCTTACACCAACTTGAGCTATCCCAAAAGGCAGTTTTGCTCGAGTAGCATTTAAAATATTTTTAAAATTTACAAAAATTCCCTGAGCGGTTTCAGGCCTTAAGTAGGCTAGATTTTCTTTAACTGGGCTGACCTGGGTTGAAAGCATAAGATTAAAAATCCTTACCTCGCTGAGCTCTCCGTCGCACTTAGGGCATTTAATTCCGTTCTCTCTCAGTAGTTTAGTCAATTCTGCTGGTTTTAAACCTTCAACCACTTTTCCTGTCTTTTCTTGAATTAGATCGTCTGCTCTAAAAAAAGAGTTGCATTTTTTGCATTGGGTTAAAGGGTCGATGAAATCTTTTAGATGACCGGAAGCTTCCCAAACTTTTTCTGGCATTATTGTGCAGGTTTGAATTTCAAAAATATTATCTTCTTTTAGAAAAAATTCCCTCCAAAAATTTTCAATTTTAGTTTTCAATAAAAATCCTAGAGGCCCATAATCGAAGAAGCCAGACAAGCCACCATAAATCTCGCTAGAAGGCCAAACAAATCCTCTTCTCTTAGCAATCGAAATTATTTTTTCTACGTTTGCCATAATCTTTTGCTAGTTTTCGAAAAATAAATTATTTTAACCATCCTGCTAAGCTAGTTTGTCTTCCAGAAGTGAAGGCTTGGTGTAGCTTGTCTATGACTTTCTCTACTCTTTCTAAAGAAAAATCATGTTCTTCGACCATAAACTCGATTATTTCTTCCTTGTTTGGAGCCTTCCACTCAAGCTTATACTTGTTAGTAGCAGGAGGGTTTAAGAAAAATTTGTAAATTTGCTCTGCATCAACCTCTCCTTCCCATTTAACTTTTTGCAAAACCCTTTTCAAAGTTTTATTTTCTTTTACCAGCTTCAAAGCAGTTTTTGGACCAACTCCTTTTACTCCAGGATTATAATCTGTTCCAACCAATAAGCCAATTATTACTAGTTGCTCTTGCGTTATCCCCAAAGTTTTTAAAACTTCTTCTAATTCGATAATCTCTGGTTTGATTTCAATGTAAACTTCCTTTCTAGGTAACTTTCTTTTTCCGGTAATCGAAAGATTTCTAACTAGACGAGGAGAACCAACTAAGAGAGAATCATAGTCTTGGGAGGCAGAAGCCCATACATCACCCTTTTTACACATATGAGCGCATTGCATTTCTCCTTCGCTAGGAGCTTGAACCCATGGAATTCCCATATAATCTAAAAGTTTTTTACAATCTTCTACCATCTCTTCGGTTAAAACAGCTGTTGCTTGAGCATAGGTTATTGCTTTTTCTCCTTTTTTCAAAGCTTCCTCCCATTTTTTCTTGGCCTCTTCTTTCATTCTTTCCCTCTCTTCCAAAGTTTTAAGCTTGAATTTAGGTGGTTCTCCATCAAAGACATAAACTGGTTTAATCCCTGCTTCTATCAGGTTAGCTGTTCTATAGAATAAGCCAGAAAGATGAGAAGTTACTCTACCTTTAGAATCTCTCAAAGGCTCGCCTGTCATCCTATCCCTAATTATGCTTAGGAATTGGTAGCAAGCGTTGAAAGCGTCTATCGCTATTTTTTTGCCAGATAAGGCTGTTAGCTCAACTTCTTTTTTTGGAACCAGATCTTTGAGATTTACTCCCATGCGAACACTAAAATTAACTTGAAAGAACTACTTAAAATTATTTTTCAAAATAGAAAAAAAGTAGCTACCTTCTCTTCTTCCTTTTCTTTGCTTTTCTTGCTTTCCTTCTTGCTTCTCTCTTTGCTCTCTCTTCTTCCTCCTTAAGCTCTCTCTCTATCTTCCATTCATCTATCTCTAGCCATACTATGAAGACTCCTAGCAAGAAAACGAATGGAGGTATTGCTCCGTTTAAAACTGTTAGAAAATCTTGCCAGTTTCTGTCTTGAACAATCCACCATACGCTTCCTACTATCAAGATTATTCCTACGATTATTTTGGCTAGCGGATGCAACGAATCACCTTAAAAGATTTTAATAAAGAAGAGTATTTAAACTTTATAGTATAAGTGATTTTTATGGTCAAAAGCTTTTACAGGTATATTTCAAAATTTTGGAAGAGACCAAAAGAGTATTTAGGTGAAATTTTTAAGAAAAGATTGATAGAGTGGAGAAAAGAACCTACTGTTAAGAGAATAGAAAAACCTACTCGCTTGGACAGAGCTAGAGCCTTGGGTTATAGAGCAAAGCAAGGTTTTGTTGTAGCTAGAGTTAAAGTAAGGAAAGGTGGGAGAAGAAGGAGGTTGTATGGAAGAGGAGGAAGAAAACCGAGCAAAGCGGGTTTAGTAAGGTTTAAGCCTAAAAAAAGCTTGAAATGGGTAGCTGAAGAAAAGGCTCAAAGAAAGTTTCCAAACCTAGAAGTTTTAAATTCTTATCCTGTTGGAGAAGATGGTCAATATAAGTTTTTTGAAGTTATTTTGATTGATCCAAACCATCCCAATATCAAGTCTGATCCTAAGATAAAATGGATTGCTGAAAAACAGCATAGAAAAAGAGTTTTTAGAGGTTTGACTTCAGCAGGGAAGAAAGCAAGAGGATTAAAAGCTTAACTTAAGAACTTTATTTTCCACTTAATTTTCTTTTAAGCGTCACTAAATTTAAGTTATTTATTCAAATTCTAATTATGAAATTTTTCGATTTCCATGTTCATTCGGCTTTTAGCGGAGGTGAATCTAGCTTAGAAGAATTAGCTTCTATGGCAAAAAAATTAGGCTATAAAGGAATTTGTTTTACTGCTTATCCTTTAAGCAAAAATGAAGAAGAAATTTTAAAGGCTGAAATTGAAAGAGTGAAAAAAGCTATTGGGATTGAAATTTGGCTTGGATATGAAGCAAGGAATTTGAAAGAACTGAAGAAGTTAACTAAAAGAAGGAAAGAATTCGATGTTTTGCTTGTAAGAGGTGGGGATATAAGATTAAATAGAGCTGCTTGTGAAACACCAGAGGTTGACATTTTAACCCATCCTGAATTTCAAAGACAAGATCCTGGCTTAGACCATGTAGGAATTAAATTAGCTGCAAAAAATAGGGTTGCCATTGAAATAAATTTTAGAGAGATTTTATTTTCAACCAAAAGAACAAGAAGTTTAATTCTAAAAAATATAGCTCAAAATGTAAGGTTGGCAAAAAAGTATAAAGCTCCTATAATAATTTGCTCAGGAGCCATATCTCACTGGGAATTGAGAGCACCAGAATGCTTGATTTCAATGGCTTGTCAACTTGGATTGGAATTGAAGGAAGCGAAAGATGCTTTATCCAAGGTTCCTCAAGAAATAATTAAGCTAATTAAAGAAAGAAAAAGCAAGGATTGGGTTATGCCTGGAGTGAAGGTGGTTAAATGAACGTCAAAAAAAGACTTAAGGTTTTAATTCCAACCCTGAGAGAAAAAGAAAGGTATATAGCTTTCCAAATAATTTCGGAAGAACCAATTAGCTATTCAGATTTGGAGGCTGCTCTTTGGAATACCATGCTTGAATTTTTTGGAGAATATGGAGTAAGCAAAACTTCTGTTTGGTTAATCAAGAATTTGTACGACCAAAAAAAGCAGATAGGAGTTATAAAATGCAACCACAAATCTGTAGCTCAAGTGATAGCTTGCTTGGGTTTGATTTCAAGATTAGGCGAATCTAGAGTTGTGTTTAAAATATTAAAAGTTTCGGGAACAATAAAAGGATTAAGATTAAATCAATTTAAGAATACAAAAATAAAAAATAATGAGGTGATGAATTATCCCGCAGATACTTCCTGAGTATATGGGTTACGATAGAACAATTGCCGTATTTTCACCAGATGGAAGATTGTTTCAGGTCGAGTATGCGAAAGAAGCTGTGAAAAGAGGAGCTACAGCCTTAGGAATAGTTTTTAAAGATGGTATTTTGCTTGCGACAGTTAAACCAGCTGCCAAGCTAATGGTTACTCAATCTTTAGAAAAAATTTTCCAGATAGATGATCATATAGGGGCTGTAGCCTCTGGTTTGCTCGCTGATGCAAGAATTTTAATCAATCAAGCTAGAATAAGAGCTCAAGTTCATAGGATTACTTATGAGGAGCCAATAGATGTTTGGAATTTAGCAAGAGTAATTGGAGATAGGATGCAATTATCAACGCTCTATGCAGGCCTAAGACCGTTTGGGGTAACTATATTAATAGCTGGTTTAGACAAAACTGGAAAGCATTTAATAGAATCCGATCCTTCTGGAATGCTGTATGAATGGAAAGCATATGCAATAGGAAGAGGAGGGAATCTAGCGAATAAAATATTAAAGCAGAAATGGAAGGAAGACTTGAGTGAGAAGGATGCCATAAAACTAGCTTTGGATATAATCGAAAAAACAGAAAAGGAGAAGAAAGGAATGAGCATAGATATGGCAGTCATAAGGGAAAAAGAGAAAAAATTTAAAAAGCTAGAAGAAAAAGAAATTAAGTAACCGGAGGAATTTACTTGCCTGTAAGCGTAGATAAGGCAGTAGTTAGTAGATTAATTGTTTCTGGGGAAAAATTCGAGATTTTAGTAGATCCAAAGCTGGCTTTTGAGTTTAAAAGAGGAAAAAAGATAGAAATTTCCGAAATCCTTGCAGTTCCAGAAGTTTTTAAGGATGTAAGAACTACTGAAAGAGTCGGAAGCGAAGAATTGAAAAAGTTTTTTGGGACAGATGATGTTTACAAAGTTGCCGAAAGAATTATCAAAGAAGGTGAGCTAAGGCTTACGACCGAGCAAAAAAGGAAGATGATAGAAGAAAAAAGAATTCAAATAGCCAACCTTATTTCAAAAAGAGGTATAAATCCGCAAACCAATACGCCTCATCCTCCTCAAAGAATATTGAATGTTATGGAGCAGGTTGGTGTGAGCATAGATCCTTTCTTGGATGCTGAACTCCAAGTCGATAAGGTGGTTGAAGCAATAAAAAATGTGTTACCCATAAAGTTCCAAAGAGTTTTGATTCAGCTCAAAATACCTCCCCAATTTGCTGGAAGAGCTTATTCCATTCTCAAGCTTGGGAAAATAGTAAACGAGAAATGGTTGGAAGATGGGAGCTTGCAGGTGGATGTTGAAATTCTTGCTGGCTTACAAGAAGAGCTTTTCCAGAAGATTTCAGCTTTAACGCATGGAAATTTCGAATCTAAAGTTTTGAGGAGGGAAGAAATTTGAGCGAGAAAGAGAGGCCAATAGTTTTGCCTGGAGAATTTGTAGATGAGAAAAAAGGGAGGAAGCTTGGAGATAATGTTTACGAAGAAGATGGAAAAGTTTTTTCGAAAGTCATAGGTATTCCAAAACTAACTGAGAATGAAATTTCTGTCATAGCTTTAGCTGGAAAATACGTGCCAAAGGTTGGGGATAGGGTTATAGGGGTTATATTGGATGTGGAAGTTTCTGGTTGGTTTGTGGATATAAATTCGCCCTACATCGCATTCTTACCTTTAGGAGAAGCTGTTGAAGAGTTTGTCGATACTTCAAGGGTGGATATAAGCAAGTACTATGATGTCAATGAAATAATTTTTTGCAGAATTTCAAAAGTTGCCAAGAATAAGACTGTTCAAGTTACTATGCACGACTTGCATGCTAAAAAGCTTGTGGGAGGAGTTTTGGTTAAGATCACCCCAAGCAAAGTTCCTAGGGTTATAGGAAAGGGAGGAAGTATGATAAATTTAATCAAGAAGAAAACCAAATGTGAGTTGCTAGTAGGGCAAAATGGGGTTATATGGGTTAAGGGTAAGAATAAAGCCAAAGCTATAGAGGCTATTCTTTTAATAGAGAAAGAGTCCCATATAATTGGATTGACTGAAAAGGTTGAAAGGATGTTGAGTGAGGGAAATGAAAAAAAGTGAGGAGAAATTGATAGTTGATGGTAAAAGAATAGATGGTAGATTGCCAGATCAATTGAGGAATATAGAGGTAAAGGTGGATGTTATATCAAGAGCCGATGGTTCCGCAGAAGTTGCTTTTGGGAATACAAGAGTAATAGCTTCCGTTTATGGACCTAGAGCTTTGTATCCAAAACATTTGCAGGAATATGAAAGCTCGATTTTAAGATGTAGGTACAGCATGGCCCCTTTTAGCGTGGATGAGAGAAAATCTCCTGTTCCTGATAGAAGAAGCATAGAGCTTTCAAAAGTCATAAGATTAGCTCTGGAGCCAGCTATATTCTTGGAAGATTTTCCAAAGACAGCCATAGACGTTTTTCTTGAAGTTGTGCAGGCAGATGGGTCTACAAGGGTAACTGGAATAAACGCAGCAAGCTTAGCTTTAGCATTAGCAGGAATACCCATGCGCGATTTGGTTTGTGCATGTTCGGTAGGAAAAGTAGACGGCACTCTGGTTGTTGATTTAAATGGTAAGGAAGATAATTTTGGAGAAGCAGATGTTGCTTTCGCGATGATGCCTAGCAAGAATAAAATTACTTTGCTTCAAATGGATGGTCTTTTGAGCAAAGAAGAGCTTAAAAAGCTCATCGAGATGGCTAAGGAAGCTTGTAAAAAAATATATGAATTGCAGAAAAAGGCTTTAAGAGAAAAATATAAGGTGAAGGAATAATGGAGTCTTATGTTTTAGAACTTTTGGAAAAGGGAAGAAGAATAGATGGAAGGAAGTTTGATGAATTTAGAGAAATAAGGATTGAGGAAAATGTAGTCCAGAAAGCTGAGGGTTCTGCCTCAGTTTGGCTGGGTGAAACTCGTGTGATAGCAGGTGTTAAGCTTGAGTTAGGAACGCCCTATGCAGACTCTCCAGACCAAGGAGTTCTTATAGTCAATGCAGAATTCACTCCTTTAGCATCTCCAGACTTTGAACCAGGACCTCCTGGAGAGGATGCCATAGAGCTTGCAAGAGTTGTTGATAGAGGAATAAGGGAATCTGAGTGCATAGAACTGGAAAAGCTTTGCATAACTCCTGGAGAAAAAGTTTGGTGTATTTTTGTTGATATTTCAATATTAAACCATCAAGGCAATCTGTTGGATGCTTCAGCTCTAGCTAGCTTGGTTGCTTTAAGAAATACAAGAATTCCAAAGCTAGAGGATGATAAAATAATTAGAGGGGAATATGAAGGAAAATTACCAGTAAGGTATAAGCCTATAAACATTTCTGTCGCAAAGATAGGAAATGCGCTTTTAATAGACCCAAACTTCGAGGAGGAAAAAGTTGTTGAGTCTAAAGTAAGCATAAGCGTTAGGGATGATGATAAAATTTGTGCTATTCAGAAGCAAGGTAGCAAAGAAATAAGCTTCGAGGAAATGGATAAAATATTTGATTTAGCTTTAGAAAAAAGTAAGGAGATAAGGAAGTTGGTGAAGTAAATGGGTAAAAAAAGCTTGAGTAAGAAAATTAAGCTTGGAAAAATAGGGAAGATAAAGACTGCTCCTAGATGGGCTGATATAAAAAAGTTTGGACTAAAAAGAGCAAGAACTAGAAGAATAAACGTAAATAAAATAAAAAGGTGGAGGCGAAGCAAGCTTAAGGTTTAAACTGATTCTTCTGCAGTAACTACTTCAGTATCCTGACACTTTGCTGTTACCCTAACTTTTGTTATAGAACCTGTCAAATCTCTATCTAACTTGAGAACAAATGTATAGCTTTCTCCTGGCTTCATTGGATAGGTTGCAGCTGATGTTTTATTGAATGGCGAAACCCAATCAGAAGCTGTTTTCCCTATGTTTCCAGCGCTATCAGTTATGTAAAATGTGAAGTTATAGAGATCTTCAGATCCTGCATAATAAGTTACGCTAACATTTATATCCCCTAGTGTGCTTCCTTTTGGGTCAGTTTTATTGTAGTAAACAGTTCCAATATCCAAAACCGATTTAGAACAAGCAATTAGCTTTTCTGCTCCTGCTCCTGCAACTCCTGTTTGAGTTTTTGTCATGCTGGTTATCCAAACGCTCAACAAGCCTCCTATTGCTACTGTAAAAGCTATGAGCAAGATTACAGCAAGCATTGGGCTTATTCCTTTCATATCCATCTAATTAAATTTTAGTTTTTCTTGCTTTAAATATTTGAAGTTTTAAAATAAGAAAATATGGTTGAAGAACGAATAATAACGATTAATCTAAGAAAAGAATTAATTAAAAAGCCTAGATGGAAGAAGAAAAAGCTTGCTGTAAAAATTTTGAGGAAAAAACTTGAAAGATACTTGAAAGGTAAAGTAAAACTTGATAAATCAATCAACGAGAAAATTTTTGGAAGTGAGAAAAAGTTTAAGACTAAGTTAAGGATTAAAGTTGTAAAAAAAGATGAGAAAACTTTTGAAGCTAAGTTGATGGCATGAAAACCTTGCTTTTAAACTTTCATGGAGATTGTAATTTGGGTTTGTTTGGAAAAGCAAGTGAAAATTTTTGTATTCTGGGTAAGTTCGTGCTTGAGAAAGACAGAAGAAAAATCGAAAAAGTTTTAAAAGTTAAAGTTTTCAAGACAAGCGTTGCTAATACAGACCTAATCGGACTATTCCTTGCGTTAAATTCCAATGGTATAATCCTTCCAAAAATAGTTACTGAAGAAGAAATGAAATCTTTTGAAAAATTTAGAAAAGAGCTTGATTTAAATTTAGAAATACTTGACTCAAAGTATACTGCTTTAGGAAACCTAATTCTATGCAACGATAAAGGAGCAATAATAAGCAAGCTCTTCAAGAAAAAGGAGAAAAAGCTTATAGAAGATTGTTTAGGCGTAAAAGCTGAATATGGGCGTATAGCAGATCTTGACATAGTTGGAGCTTGTGGTATAGCTACCAACAAAGGGTGCTTACTCCATAGAGATGTAAAAGAAGATGAAGCGAAAAAAATCGAAGAAGTGTTAAAAGTGAAAGCCGATATAGGAACTGTAAACTTTGGTTCCCCTTACGTTTCTAGCGGTTTGATACCGAATAGTAAAGGTGTTGCAATAGGGGATAAGACAACGGGGCCAGAAATAGTAAGGATAACAGAAGCATTGAATTTAATTTAATCTTTTTTCTTCCAAATGGTTAGCTTGCACTTGCCACAGTACCATCTATCCCCATGGTCTGCCATGAAAGTTCCTTCCCCGCACCTTGTACAAACTTTTTTCTTCCTCTCAACCTTTCCTTCCTTAACTTCATAAAAGCTGCTAACTCTAACTGGTTTGTGCTTCAGAAATTTCACCTCCTTCTTTTTCTTTAATTTCTTCTTTAACCTCAGGCTTAGCTTCACTTTCCTCTTTAGCTTCTACTTTTTCTTGTGATTCTGCTTCTGGTTTAGCTTCTTCTTTAACTTCCTTTTTCTCTTCTTTTACTTCGGGTTTTTTCTTTAAAACTTTTACTTTAGCAAAAGATTCTGCAACTCCCTTTTTAGTAAAAATATAATCTATTTGGATTAGGTTAGCATCGACTGAAAGTTTGGACGAAAGCTCCTTCTTAAGCTCTTCTTTCGAAGGAGTTGGAGCGTTTAAGTGCTTTATATTAACCTTTACTTCTTTCCTTTCAAAGAATGGATTATCCTTTTCTTCCAAAATTTCTATCTCCATATTAACCAACGTAGAGTGCATATCTTCCTGCTTCGCTTATGTTTAAAACTTTTGCGATTTCGCTTTCTGGATTCAAAATTACTACTAAACCTTTCCAGGTTGTTGACAAATTGGTTGATTTACAAGCTGGACAAGCTTTTTCTGTCGTAAACCTTCTACAATTCCTACAAACTTGCAATCTTTTTGGCATGCTATTTCCCCTTTTTCTTCTTTTTCTTCTCTTCTTCCAACCAATGCAAAGCTCCTAAACCAGCTTGCCTCATGGTTAAACCTATTTTATTCTCCTCCTTTCCCAAGCTAACAGCTATAATCCTTGCTCTAACCTTATCCCCCTCTTTCAAAGTCTTTTTGGTTTGCTTTCCTAAAAACAAGGCATTCTTTGCATCGTAGCTAACAAAATCATCCATGAGCTGAGAAATGTGAACCAAACCATCTAAAGGACCTATTCTTACGAAAGAACCAAATTCTGTATTGTCTATTACCTCGCCCCAAACTAGCTCGTTAACTTCAGGCTTATAGGTTAGAAGCTTATACTTTGCTTGATAATGAACTCCTGCGTCGCCTGGCAAAATCTTTCCTTCTCCAACCTCTTCAACAGAAACAACTGCTAGAATTACACCGAGCCTTGCATCTATTTTACCTTCTAGCTGCTCTTCCAAAGCCTTTTTAACAGCTTCCTTAACCTTAGTGCTAAGCATTTCAGGAGGTACTCTTACCTTGCCTTCGATTGTAAATATCCTATACATTTACTCTACCCCAAAAGCTTATAGTAAAGCATAAATTGCTATCAAGCTTGCAAAAAGCAGGGAAATCATGTTTATAACTTTTATCAGTGGATTTAAAGAGGGGCCTGCGGTATCCTTGCAGGGGTCTCCTACAGTATCGCCTATTACAGCAGCCTTGTGGGCTTCTGAGCCCTTTCCACCTAGAACACCTGCTTCTATATACTTTTTAGCATTATCCCATGCTGCCCCTGCATTAGCTAGGAATAAAGCTAGAAGCAAACCAGTAATTATAGCTCCTCCGAGCAAGCCTCCCAAAGCTTCTGGCCCAAGTATAAAACCAATCGCTAAAGGAGAGAGAATTGCTAAAATTCCTGGAAGAATTAGCTCTTTGAGCGCAGCTCTCGTGCTTATGTCTACGCACTTTGCATAATCCGGCCTAGCCTTTCCTTGGAGCAAACCCTTAATCTCTTTGAACTGTCTTCTTACCTCTTCTATTATCGAGAAAGCTGCTCTTCCAACCGCGCTTAGACAAAAAGATGAGAATAAGAAAGGTAAAGCTCCTCCTATGAATAAGCCAACCAAAACTTGAGAATTAAGCAAATCGAAGCTTGAAATTCCTGCAGCCTCGGCAAAAGCATCGAATATGGATAAAGCTGCTAGAGCAGCTGAGCCTATGGCAAAACCTTTGGTTACAGCTTTGGTTGTATTTCCAACAGCATCCAAAGCGTCTGTAACCTTTCTTACTTTTGCTGGTAATCCAGACATTTCAGCTATTCCTCCTGCATTATCCGTGATTGGCCCGTAGGAATCTATTGCTATTATTATTCCTGAGAGAGCAAGCATTCCTGTTGCCGCTATCGAAATTCCATAAACGCCAGCAAAAAAGTAAGAAACGAAAATTGCGATGCAAATTACCATTACCGAAGGCAAAGTGCTTAGCATCCCCATAGCTAAGCCAGTAATCACATTGGTTCCTGCTCCTGTTTTGGAAGCTTGGGCTATTTGCTGAACAGGCTTTCTTTCCCTAGAAGTGAAATAATCTGTAATCCAGCATATGGCTAGGGTTGTTATTATTCCTGTCAGAGAAGCGTAGAAAAGGTTGAACTGGTTGAAGAGATAGTAGGTTATTAAAAAGAAACCTATTGCAGCAAAGATGCAAGTAATTATTATTCCTCTATTCAAAGCTTTCCAGATATTTCTATCTCTCCCTAATCTTATCGAGAAAATTCCTATTAGCGAAGCAATTACTCCGGCTGAGCAAATTAGTAAAGGATAAACTATACCTTTAATTCCTAGAGAAATGCCCAGAAGCATGCTTGCGATTAGGGTTACGACATAAGATTCAAAAACGTCGGCAGCCATTCCTGCGCAATCTCCTACATTATCTCCAACTTGGTCAGCTATTACTGCAGGATTTCTTGGATCATCTTCTGGAATTCCTTTCTCAACCTTTCCTACCAGATCAGCTCCCACATCTGCTGCTTTAGTGTAAATTCCTCCTCCAACTCTCATGAACAAGCTAATCAAGCTTGCCCCAAAGCCAAAGCCTATCAAAAGCTCTGGCTTTCCTAAAATTAAATATAAAGCTGTTATTCCAAGCAAGCCTAGGCCAACAACCATTAGGCCTGTAACACTTCCCCCTTTTACAGCCAAATCCAAAGCTTTTTTCAACCCTCTTTTAGCTTTGTTTGCAACCCTAACGTTCGCTCTAACCGTAACATTCATTCCAATAAAGCCAGCTAGAGCTGAACAAAAAGAACCAAGGATAAAAGTTAAAGCTGCTATCAAATTTATTGCAAAGTTTAAGATTAAAGCAAGGATTATAACTATTGGCAACAAAGTTTTGTACTGTCTCTTCAAATAAGCCATAGCCCCCTCTTTTATTGCATCGGAAATTTTTTTCATTTTTTCTTCTCCTGAAGGCTGAGCCTTAACCCAAAGGGCTAGGAAAATTCCAGCTAGTAAAGCTAAAAGGCTTGAACCTATTACTAATTCCATTAGCTAACCTCCAATCTTTTTTTTCCCCTCAAATAAATAGTTTTTATACCTTTTACTTTTAATTTTTTTCTTAAGCTTAAATCGTTTGTTGCAACTAGGGTATTTTTGTCGGCTAGCTCTAGAATAGCCTCGTCAGCTGGCTTGTTAGTTTTTAAAATTTTAATTTTTTTGGAGTTTAAGAGTTTAAGAGCAAGCCTTGCAAATTTAGAATCTTTGGATTTGCTTCCAGCTAAAGTTTTTAATTCGTTTACTATTGAAGTTAAAGTTAAAAGCTGAAAAGGTCCGGCTAGTAAATTTTCTATCTGATTTAAATCAACTTTAAATTTAAAGCAGGAGATTAAAAAATTCGAGTCAAGCAAGACTTTTTTCATAATTTTTCTTTTCTGGTTAAATATTTATATTCACTTTTCCAAAATTTTAATTAAGGTGAAGAAATGAAAGGAGTATCAACTGTTATAGCAACTATATTGATGCTGATGATAACTATAGCACTAGCAGGAATGGCTTATGTGTACATTTCAGGAGTTCTAACAGGAACGACCGGAAAAACAATAAAACTTTTAGATGTAACCTGCGATCTAACAGCTGGTAATGAAAAAATAATTTTTACGGTGAAAAATTTAGATCCCAAAGCTTCGATAACTGTATCTACAGACCTCACATTCTTCTGGGACAATTCACCATTAACTGGTGTTACTTGTTCACCTGACCCAATACCAGCTAATGGTGGAATATCACAGTGTACGTACAACTTCCCTGCTGGAGATGTTCCTAGTGCAGGCTCACCACATACAGGAAAGGTTGTAGGCCCATCAAACAAAGACGAAACATCAACTTATTGCTAAAGTGAGATGTAGAAATTTTATCTTTTTTTATCTTTTAGTTTAGGATAAATGTTATTTAACTATTCCATAACCAATTAATCTCCATCTTCTAGCTATTTGCCTTGAAATTACAACTTTTTCACCAGCTTCAACGCAAACAGGAATTTTCAAATCCAATTCAATCTCATCTTTCCTTACAGAAGTAGCTAACCCTAAGCTTCTTGCTGTTCCCGCATTTATTAATAAGGTTTCATTAGTTTTGATTGGCTCCAAAGCCTGCAATTCTTTTGAGCCAACTACTCTTTCTAAAAACCTGACTTCAAGCCTTAGGCTTTCTCTTACTTCAGGCAATTTTCCTGGCAGGCCTACTACATTTCCAACCAAAGAATCAGATTTAGTCAAGTAAGGGTCTAATTCTGTTAACACTCCTAACAAACCTCCAGGTCCAGCCTCTTCTAAGTCTATTCCGGCCTTTTGCAAACCTTTTACTCGAGTAAACAAAGGCTCATACTTTCCATTAGTTTTAATTCCAGGCCTTATCTCTATTTCTTGACCAACTTTTAACTTCCCCTGAATTATCGCTCCTCCTAAAACTCCTCCTTTAAGTTTTTTTGGTTCTGTTCCTGGTTTATTAACATCAAAGCTTCTTGCAACCAACATTTTCAAATTTTTTGTTTCATCTCTTTTAGGTGTGGGTATATACCTTTCTATAGCTTCGATAACTGCCGGTATGTTAATCCTTTGCTGAGCAGAAACTGGAATTATTGGTGCATCTTCAATCAAGGTTCCTTTAATAAATTCTTTTATCTCTCTATAATTTTCCAAAGCTCTTTCCTTCGAAACCAAATCTATTTTATTTTGAACTATTACAACATTCTTAATTCCAACAATCTCCAAAGCTTTTAGATGCTCCCTCGTTTGAGGCTGAGGACATTTTTGGTTCGCAGCTATTAACAATAAAGCTCCGTCCATCAAAGCAGCTCCTGTTAGGACAGTTGCCATCAAAGTTTCATGACCAGGTGCGTCAACGAAGCTAACAGTCCTTAAAATTTCGCAATCAGAAAAGCAAACAGGGCATTTGGGACTAGTGCAATAATGTCCTTTTTTACATTTGTAGAAAGTTGCATCAGCATACCCTAACCTTATGGTTATTCCTCTTTTAAGCTCTTCTGAATGAGAAAGAGTTAATTTCCCAGTTAATGCATAAACTAAAGTTGTTTTTCCATGAGCAACATGTCCTACTAGCCCAATGTTAACTTCAGGAATAAGCTTTGGATTAACTTCGCTTTTAGGCTTTACTTTCTCCACCTCCTTCCTCTCCTTTCTTCTCTTCCTTGGGTTTTTCTTCTTCCTTCTTTTCTTCTTTAACCTCAGGCTTAGCTTCACTTTCCTCTTTAGCTTCTACTTTTTCTTGTGGCTCTGCCTCTGGTTTAGCTTCTTCTTTTTCTAGTTTCTTTTCTTCTTTGGCCTCCTTTTTCTCTTCCTTTATTTCTTCTTTCCTCTCTGTTTTTTCCTCTTTTGGTTTCTCTTCTTTAGCTTCTTTTTTCTTAACAGGAAGTAATTCTTCAATTGATTTTTCTCCTTTTTTAACAATCTTACAATTTATTTGAGCAATATCTTCGCTAATTGTATTTCCTCTTACAGTCTTCCTCCTTCTTTCGCCTTTTCGCTTAGGATGAAAGCATGGAGGACCAGTTAACAAAACTTTTTTCCTTCCCATACCTTCTACTTGAGGATGCATAGGAAAGCCATCTTTATCAGTACCACCAGTTATCTTTAAAGTATAACCAGGTAATCCAATTATATCTCCATTAAATTCATCACCAATTTTTTTTCCGATTAAGCCTAAAGCTTTGGATTGTTCTATTTCAACTTGATAACTTTTTCTAGTTTCTGGATCGTTTATCACAAACTTAAAAGTTGCCAACCCCATCACCTTAAACTTTAATATTAGATTAATTATTTTTAAATCAATTTAAATCTTAAATTTAAGGGAGTTACATGGAAGGGAAGAAGAATGTATTGGATCCGTTTGGAACAAGTTTGATTACTGATTATTCTAGACTTTTTAAAGAATTTGGTTTAAAACCAATTACCCAAGAAATTTTAAAAAGAATAAAAAATCCAAGCAGATATTTAAGAAGAGGTATTACGTTCGCTCATAGAGATTTAGATAAATTTTTGAATGCTTTTGAAAAAGATGAACCAATAGCTGTAATGTCAGGAATTAAACCAAGCAATGAATTTCATTTGGGAAGCAAGATGACTGCTGATGAAATAATTTATTATCAAAAGGAATTCAAAGCAAAGGTTTTTTATTGTATAGCTGATTTAGAAAGCTTAGTTGATAATCAAATTCCCTTAGAGGAAGCAAAAAAAATTGCAATAGGTAACGTTGCAGATATTTTAGCTCTAGGCTTAGACCCAAAAAATGCTTTCATTTATAGACAATCTCAAGAAAAAAGGGTAACAAACCTAGCTTATCTCTTTAGTAGAAAAATTACTTTAAACCATTTGAGAAGCTTGTACGGAGAAAGACATATTGGCTTGTATTTTGCTGCTTTTACTCAGGCTGGTGATATCTTATTACCTCAATTAAAAGATTTTGACGGACCAAAACATGTTTTAGTTCCTGTGGGCATAGATCAGGATCCTCATATAAAGTTAACGAGAGATATAGTTGCAAGAGTAAAAGATCAGTTTAATTTTACACTACCCTCAGCAACCTATCATAAGCTTCAAAGATCTTTAAAAGGAGAATCAAAGATGAGTAAGAGAGATCCTATGTCTTTCTTAGTTTTGAATGATAGTCCAGAAATTGCAAAGAAAAAAATTTTAAATGCAATAGATGGAGGAAGAAAAACTGCAAAAGAGCAAAGAGAGCTGGGGGGAGAGCCCGAAAAATGCGTAATTTATGAGCTTTGTCTATTCCATTTTATTGAGAACGATGAAGAACTGAAGAAATTGTATGAGGATTGTAAATCTGGAAAAATTTTATGCGGAGAGTGTAAGCAAAGAGTTGCAGAAATAGTTGCTAAATTTTTGGAAGAACATCAAAAAAGGAGAGAAAAGTTTATGGATAAAGCAAGAGAGATCTTAGAAGATTAATATGAAACCTTTTATTAGCATAATAGTACCAACCTTAAACGAGGAAAAGTATATTGAGAATTGCTTAAAGTCTATAAGAAATCAGGATTATGATGGAAAATATGAAATTATAGTTTCTGATGGAGGTAGTAAGGATAAAACTGTAAAAATAGCAAGAAAATATGCGGATAGAGTGATAGTTTGTGAAAGAAGAGGGATAGGAATTCAGAGAAATAGAGGAGCTAAAGAAGCTAAAGGAGATATATTGATTTTTGTTGACGCTGATACAATTCTTTTGTTTGACACAATTTCTAAGCTGGTTAAACCTTTTAGAAAAAAGAAAGTAGTTGGAAGCACTTGTCCTATTCTCCCTTTAAGCCCAAAAGCTAGAGACTATTTTCTCTATTGGATAGCAAATCAGTTTGTAAAAAGTTCTATAAAATTGAATACCCCTCAAGTTTTTGGGGGTTGTTGCGCTTACAGAAAAGAGGCTTTTGAAAAAGTTAATGGTTTTAATGAAAATCTTAAAACTCTTGAAGATTTGGATTTGGCTGAAAGGATTTCAAAACTTGGGGAAATTGTTTTGGTTGAAGATACCTTTGTTTTAACTTCACCTAGGAGAATTAAAAAATGGGGAAGAACTCAAGCTGCAAGGAAATATCTTTTGGGTTACTTAAACTATTTACTAATCGGAAAAGGATTTTCTGCCAAAGAATACAGACCAATAAGATGAAGTCTTTTTCATAGAAGAATAAAAACTCTATGCACGTTTTTAATATTTCAAACCAAATTTAAAATTATGGAAATTGAAACTATTTTGGAAAAATTGCATGAATATGAGAAAAGGGTTATCAAGTCTCTTGAAAAATTAAAGGAAGCCACTTCTCAGCAAATTTCTGAAAGAACAGGCTTAAAAAAGGATGAGATAGAAAAGGCTAGCTTATGGGCCAAGCTAAAAGGTGCTTTAAGCTTTAGAGAAGAAAGAGAAGAGTTTTTAGAACTAAGCGAAGAAGGAAAGGAATACCTAAAAGATGGATTACCAGAAAAGAATTTAATCGAGCTCGTTAGTTCTGGAATAGATTCTATTCAGGAATTGAAGAAAAAATATAAGAGAACTGACATTGGAATAATTTGGGCAAAGAAGAATGGTTGGATAACCATAGAGAAAGGTAAGGTTAAGCTAACTAAGACTGGAAAAAAAGTTTTATCGAAAGAAATTGAGGGAGAAAAATTACTCAAGCAACTTTCAAAAGGAGGAGCTAACCTAAAAGAAATTGGTGTAAGCAAAAAAACGATTGAAGAGTTTTTAAAGAGAGGTTTGGTTAGAAAAATTGAGGAAAAGAGAAAAATATTTTTCCTGACAGATTTAGGGAAGAGAATAGCGCCTCTAATTAAAATCGAGGAAGAAATAGGACAATTAACCCCAGCAATAATTAAATCTAAACAATGGAAGCGGAAAAAGCTTAGGAAATATGATGTTCTATTGCCTGCCCCTAAAATCTATCCGGGAAAAATTCATCCTTATAGGCAGATAATAGACGAGGTTAGAGAAAAGCTATTGAGTTTGGGTTTTGTAGAAGTTAGAGGACCTTTGGTTGAGCTAAACTTCTGGAATTGTGATGCCTTATTCATGCCTAGCGACCATCCAGCAAGAAGCATCCATGACATTTTTAACGTAAAATACCCTAAACATGGAAAAGTTTTGGACAAACAATTGTGGGAAAGAGTTAAAGCTACGCACGAAAACGGATGGATAACTGGCAGCAAAGGATGGGGAAAATGGGATTTTGAGCTTGCAAGAAGGCTTATACTAAGAAGCCATTGCACAGCTGTTTCTGCAAGAACTCTTTACAAGCTTAAGAAAGAGGACTTACCATTTAAAATGTTCGTGATAGATAAAGTTTTTAGGCCAGATGTCATAGATGCTAAGCATTTTATCGAGTTTGAACATTGTGAAGGTATAGTTGTTGGGGAAGGATTGAATTTAAGGAATTTGATTGCTTATCTGAAAGAAATTGCTTTGACAGTTGGAGCGAAAAAGATAAGGTTTAAGCCAAGCTATTTCCCCTTTACCGAACCTAGTTTAGAGGGTTTTGCATACTATCCGAAATTTGGGTGGGTTGAATTCGGTGGGGCAGGAATTTTTAGGCCAGAAGTGACTTTGCCTTTAGGAATAGAAGTTCCTGTGTTAGCATGGGGTATTGGAATCGGAAGGCTAGCTATGATTAAACTTAAAGTTGAGGATATTCGCTATCTTTATTCGGATGATTTGGAATGGTTAAGGAATAAAGAGGTAGTTTAAATGCCGACTCTAAGCTACGATAAAAAGGATTTGGTAAGCTTGGTAGGAAAAAAACTTAGCGATGAGGAATTGGAAGAAATAATAAACTTGATTAAGCCGCAGGTTGAAGAAATAGGTAAGGATGAGATAAGGATTGAACATTGCGCTGACAGGCCTGACCTATTCGGGATAGAAGGTTTGGCAAGGACTATTAGAAGCTACTTAGGAATTGAAAAAGGTTTGAAGAAGTTTCTGGTTGAGGGCGCAAGAATAAGCGTGAAAGTTGAGCCTGTAAAAATCAGGCCCTACATAGCTTGTGCTATCATAAGAAACTTTAAGCTTACTAGCGAGACAATCAAAAGTTTAATGAACATTCAAGAAGTTTTGCATGAAACTTTGGGAAGGAAAAGAGAAAAGGTTGCGATAGGGATTCATGATTTGGACAAGATTGAGCCACCAATAAAGTATACAGCTGTTAGTAGAAGCGAGAAGTTTATTCCTTTGGGTTGCAAAGTTGAAATGAGTTTAGAAGAAGTCTTAGAAAAGACCGAGAAGGGGAGGAAATACGGGTATATAATTAAAGATAGCAAACTTTGGCCTGTTTATATAGATTCTGAAGGAATTTTCAGCTTCCCTCCTATAATAAATTCGGATAGGACAAGAGTTACGGAAAAAACTCGAAATCTTTTTGTAGAAGTTACAGGAATAGAAAAGAAGGCATTGCTCCAAACCTTGAATATCTTAGTGACAAACTTTGCTGAAAGAAAATGTAAGATAGAGGCTGTAAAAATTAAATATCCAGGAAAGACTGAAGTTATTCCAGAATTGAAAGAAGAGGTAATTCAGGTTGATCCTAAAAAAGTTAACGAATTAATTGGATTGAATTTGAGCGTAAGCGAAATGATCGAATTGCTTGAAAGGATGGGCTATGATGCTACTCTAATTAAAGGAAAATTGCAAGTTATAATCCCTTGCTATAGAGTCGATATTTTGCATGCAGTCGATATAATAGAAGATGTGGCAATAGCCTATGGCTATAATAATTTGATTCCTGAATTTGCTAATGTAGCAACTACTGGTAAACCTTTAGCTCTAGAGAAATTATGCGCTAAAGTTAGGCAGCTGATGATAGGCTTCGGCTTTCAAGAGATTTTAAGACCGGTTTTAACCAATCCTAGAGACCATTTTGAGCGAATGAATTTGGAAGCTAGCGAAATAATTGAGATAGAAAATTTTGTTTCGGAAGAGTATACTTGCTTGAGAAAGTGGCTAATTCCAAGCTTGTTAAAAGTTTTAGCAGCTAATAAGCATGTTGAATATCCTCAAAAGTTGTTTGAAATTGGAGATGTAGTAATTCCTGATAAAAAAGAGGAGACTATGAGTAAGAACCTAAGGAAGCTTGCTTGTGTGATCAGCCATTCAAAAGCCAGTTTTTCTGAGATTAAATCTGTAGTTGAAAGTTTTCTCAGGAATTTAGGTGTTGATTATAGGATTAAAGAGTTTAGGCACCCTTCCTTTATCGAAGGAAGGGTTGCAAAGGTTGTTGTGAATAGAAAGGAAATAGGATTTTTCGGGGAAATTTCTCCTTTAGTTTTAGAAAGATGGGAACTGGAAATGCCTGTTAGCGCTTTTGAAATTAACCTAGAAGAAATAGAAAGTTTAAAATCACCTAATCATCCAGTTTACTAATCTTTCAATCAAATTAAAAGCAGGTTTTCTTGGCTTGTACTTAAATGGAATTCCAGCTAAATTATGAGCCAATCTTCTAATTTCAACGGCTGCTGGAGAATCTGGGAAAACATCAAGCAAAGGTCTTTTCATAGCAATACTCTTTGGTATATTTTTATCCTCAGGTATTTCAACCAAAACAGGAAATCCTAGAATATTTTCCACTTCGCTTTTACTCAATTCGTAGGATTTCCTTCCAACCCTATTCAAGATTACTCCAATGACTTGCTTATGGATTGATTCGGCAACTTTTAAAACTTTGAGGGCGTCGACTAAACTTGGCATGGTAGGATTTGTAACTACTAAAATTTCTTGGGTTGAAGAAAGGGAAGAGGCTGCTTCCCTTCCCAAACCAGGAGCAGAATCTAGAAGGATATAATCTGCTTTTCCTAGAAGGCTTAGAATAATTTCCGGTAGCTTGCCCACATCAACACCTTGCAGGTCGTTTACGTTTAAGCTTCCTGGCAAAACTTTAAAGCCAAAAGGATGAGGATAAAGTGCATTCTTAAGGTTTGAGCTTCCTTTAAGTACATCATGCAAAGTTATGGGAACGAATTGTAAGCCTAGATGCAAGCCCAAGTGGGGGGTTGTTAAGTTTGCATCTATGGCAACTACTTCTTCCCCAAGCTCAGCCAAAGCATAAGCAAGGTTTGCAGTCAAAGTTGTTTTGCCAACGCCTCCTTTTCCAGAAACCAAGTTAATTATTCTCGTCATCAAATAATATTTGGATTTTAAGTATAAAATTGCTTATTCGATGAATTCAAAGAGAGGTTTATAATCGTGGTCTGAAAGTCCTAAGACTAATTTGCTTATTCTTTTTTTCTTTCCAGGCTGGATAGAAATTTCGATAGTGCCTATTCCACCATAGACTAGCCTAAGATTTTTATTGTATTTTTTAAGAATCTCTACCACATCGACAACCTTTTTCGTCACACTCCCTGTTCCAGCCAGATAAGTTATACCATCTACTGAAATTTTATAGAGAGCATGCTGTACATATGACATCAGTTTACCTTCTCTGGTTATCCTGATTATCTTTTCATTTTCAGGTCTTAGTTCGTTCGACATGATTAAAATAAGGTAGTTAAGAATTTAATTTTCGAGAATTAAGCAAAAGTTTTATAAATCATTAAGCTATTAATCTTTTAGGCGAGCCGGCAGGGTAGCTTCGCCCTTGCCTCAAAGCAAGGGTGAGGAAGTTCCCTCCATCGAAGGTGTTGCGAAAGCAACAGGCTGAGAAGCCTCCGTCAGGATCAGAAACGTAACCTCTTAGTCTCGCTAACGATGATAAACTGAGTTGAGGCTAAGAGGATGAAACGGCCTGACGGGCCTGATGAGATGCAAGCTTTAGGCGCTTAGACAAATGCTACCTCAAACAAAAGAGGGGCTACTGCCGGCACGCCTTTAATTTCTTTTAAAAAAATTAATTATTAGGTGAAAGATTGGATCTAACCCTATTCGTACTCGTTTCGCTCTCAACTATCACAGGCCTAATAGGAACAGTTTTTGGTCTTTTTTTGCTCTACCTTTCTTTAAAGATAAGGACAGAATTTAGAGAGGTTTTAAGGTATGAGATTGATAGATATAGGAAACTTTATCAATTCATTAGAGAGAGAGGACAAGTTTCTGTAGTAGATGTGGTAAGAAAAATGGAAGGAATACCTGTAAATCATCCAGAATTTCCTGTTAAGCAAATGCAGTGGGAGAAGTTTTTGAAAGAAAGAGTTAGAGGAGAGTTAAAAACTTTGAATTTTTCGAATGGATTTTATTCCCTCTCTGATGAGGTTAAAAAGTTTTTTGTTTATGATGACCCAAGCGTTGGAGATTTGTTAAGGTATATTTACTTGAAGTACATAAAGAGAGGGGTTTTATTTAAACTTGAGGTTTAGGCTCAGCAAAGCTAAAATAGTTTTCCCGTCTTTTATCTTTCTTTCAGCTATTAGCTTAATCGCATCCTTTATTTTAAATCTTTTGACTCTTGGGATAATCTCTTTTTCGTCTAACTTCTGCTCGCTTTTCTTAAGCTTAGAAGCGATGAAAACATGAATTATCTCGCTAGAATAGCCAGGAGTTGAATAAAAAGAGAATAATTTCTTGAGCTTTCCTGCTCTAAATCCTGTCTCTTCTTCTAGCTCCCGAACAGCACATTCCTTAATGCTTTCGCCTTCCTTAACTTTCCCAGCAGGTAATTCCCAGATGAATTTCTTAATAGGGTATCTGTATTGTCTGATTAAAATAATTTCATTTCTCGAGATGAACGGTATTATTACGACTGTTTGCGGATGTTCTATGAAATTAAAAGTTATTTTCCTTGACCCTTCTTTATAAGTTCCTTGAACGAGCTTCCAGCTTCTAGAAGAAAAAATTGTCTTCTGGGAAAGAAATTTCATGCTTTTATTTTCGTTTAGAAAATTTAAAAAGTTGGGTTAAGTTCGAGGTTTAGACTTTTTGACTTTCCAGGAAGCTAAGAAAGCTCCTGAAAAAGTTGTAGCCTATAAGGCTACTGAAATCTAAACTTCCTCCTTAACCCATTTATAATTGAGGTTTAGCGCTTAAAAATGTTTCTAAGGGAGATTAATAATTTTAAGTTTAAATTATTAAAATTATGGAAAAATTTAAGTTTGTTGATATAACAACTGCAGATGTTGCCTTCGAAGCTTATGGAAAGGATTTGAATGAGCTATTCGCTAATTCTGCTCTAGCTATGTTTGAAGTTATGGTAAATACTCAACAAATTGAGCCAAAAGTTGAGAGAAAAGTTGAGGTAAAAGCAAATGATTTGGAAGGTTTATTGTTCGAGTGGCTTAATGAATTGCTTTTTTATTATGGTTCAGAAAATCTTGCTTTCTCTAAGTTTGAAGTTGAAGTTGATGAAAATGAGTTAAAACTAAAGGCAAAATGCTTTGGAGAAGAGATTAATCCAGAAAAGCATGAAACCAAAACTGAAGTTAAAGCAGCAACCTATCATAACCTAGAAATTAAAAAGGATGACAATAGATGGAAGGCTAGAGTAATTTTAGATATTTAGGTTGATAAATTGTTATATATAACAAAGAAAAAATTTTTGAAACTTTAATTTATTATCATGTTAACTCAAAGAAAACTTGCAATAATTCTTTCAAGATTAAACGAAAATCCGAATCCAAAGTATAAGTTGGAACAATATTCTATAACCCCAAGCATAGCTTCTTCGATTCTTTTTCTTGCCAAAAAAGATATAAAAAACAAAATAGTTTATGATTTGGGCTGTGGTTCTGGAAGGTTTGCTATTGGAGCAGCCTTGTTAGGAGCAAAGAAAGTTTTTGGAGTTGACATAGATAAAAGAGTTTTGGAAATAGCAAGGCAGAATGCTAAGCTTGTTGAGGAAAAAACTGGAGTAAAAATAACGAGTAAAATTAACTGGGTTTGTTATAGAGTTGAAAATTTATATGCAAAAGCAGATACAGTAATCCAATTTCCTCCTATAAGCGGGGTTAGAAAAAATTGGGATATAATCTTTTTGAGAAAAGCCTTGCAAATTGTTAAGAACGTTTACAGCGTCCATAAGTTTAGCAAAGCTACGAAGGAAAAAATAGAAAAAGTTTGCAAAGAATTTAAGGCAAAAATAAAGCTTGAGAAAAAGTTTAAGTATAAGCTTCCATGGAAAGAGAAAAGAAAAATTGGCTATGAGCTTTTGTTAGTAGTTGTTAAGCGTTGAATCTTTTCATTCATTTCTTCAATTTCCTTCAAAAACCTTTTTATTACTCTAGGCAAATCTTTTGGCTCTACTCTCAAAATTTCTGCAGCTTTTCTTAAAATTTTATCTTTTTGCTTTAACTCGTAGAATTCTTTCTTGGTAATCATTTGCCCACCTCATAAATTCTATTTGAAAGATAGTTTTCGATTATTTTCCTGGAAGGCAGAAAAAGATTATTTGGTAAATTGTTTAAATCAAACCATTTCCAATCTTTAATTTCCTCTTCTCTATTCGCTGGTTCTCCAAAAAACTTTCCTGCTTTAAATCCAAGAGTTACACAATGTTGGTTTTCAAACCTATCATTGCTTAAGGAAATAAACTCTAAATCATCTATATCCAAGCCTGTCTCTTCCTTAACTTCCCTTTTAGCGCAAGCTTCAAAAGTTTCGCCAAATTCTAGCTTCCCTCCTGGCAGAGACCAAGTATTTTTTCCTGGTTCTTTATTTCTCTTTCCAAGCAAAACTTTTCCATCTTTTATTAATAGAACTCCTATTCCAACTATCGGTCTCATCAAGTATTTATTTGAATTGATTTAAATTTAAAATTGTGAAGATTAAAAAACAATTCATTAGATATGCATTAGTTAGCTACCTATCTCTATTCCTTGGTTTAAGTATTTTCTTTTTCTATATACTTGCATGGTGGTACCAAAAAGAGTGGGTAAACACTTTGCTTTCCAATCCATACTTGCTTCTTACCGCAATCCTTCAATTTCTTTCAAGCTGTATGCTAATCCTAACTGGAACTTCCTTTGCATTTTCGTGGAGATATTTCTCAAAAAATCCAAAAAGCCTGAGAAAGATAAATGAGTTTCTTAGAAAAGATAGGAAGAAAAAATTCCTGGCAAACCTCTTAGGGCTTCTAATTGTAGGTGTTCTTTCAATTCCTCTCTATCTTTCTTTCAATCCTTTTCTCTACTTTTCAGCTTTTCTTTTGCTAGCAGCCTTATTCCTCTATTTGCTTCTTCGCTAATTTTTTAAGCTCCTTTCTCTTCTGCTTCCATACCTTAAACAATTTTTCAACAGCTTCTATTACATTGACTTCCTTGCAATTGAGTAACTTGCAAGTTTCCTTCAAAATTTCTTCATTTTTTCTCAAATAATTTAAAGCTACTTCACCTGAACAAAACTCTATCCTTACTACGCCGTCAGCAATTCTCTTTGTTCTTAAAATAGAAATAAAACCTACTTCCTTGGTTGAATTGCAATGCAAGCCACCACAAGCTTCATGATCCTCGCCAACAGAAACAATTCTCAAGTTTTTTTCAGGAATTGGTCCTCCTTGATATATTATAAAACCATACCTCTGTTCTGCTTCTCCTCTAGGTAAAACCTCAATTTTAACTGGCAAATCTTTTTCAACAATCTCATTAGCAAGCTTCTCTATTTCCTCAACTTCCTTTTCGCTTAAAGCTTGGTAGTGAGTAATATCAAGCCTTGCCTTATCCACATCTTTTTCAGCTCCATACTGCCATACATGCTTTCCCAAAACTTTTCTTGCAGAATAGTTTATTATATGCGTAGCAGTATGATGTTTCCTCAAAATTTTTCTTCTTTCTCCATCAACTTTACAACTTACAACTTTTCCTTCTTCTAGCTTGCTTGCAACTTTGTGAACAACTACTTTATCAATTTTTCGAACATCCAAAACTTCCACACCATCTATAAAACCCTTGTCATGCAATTGACCACCAGAAGTTGGGTAAAAGGCTGTTTGGTCTAAAACAACCCAGTTTTCAAAAACTTTTAAAACTTTTGCCTTAAATTCGAGCAAGTCAGGATTTTCGTAGAAGAAGAGTTTAGTTGCTGGCAATTCGCTAACATCAAAAGGAGTTTTTTCTTCTTTTTGCTTTTCTTTCATGTGCATTTCAGTAATTTTTGAATAGAAATCAAGAGGGATCTCTATTTTTAGGCCAGCTTCTTTTAATTGCTCGGGAGTGATTCCTTCGGAATCGTAAAGCTTAATCAATTCTTCCTCACTAGGAATTTTATTAGCTTTTACATAACTCTCAACAATTCTTTTACTTCTTTCTCTTGCTTGCTTATATCTCTCAATTTCAACTTCCAAAACTTTTTCTATCTGATCTTTACTTTCTTCGAGCTCCGGAAATAGTTTTTTAAGTTCGTCTACATGCCAGAAACAAACTTCTTTTAAATCTAAATCCCATTCAAACTTATCTATAAAAGTTAGAGCTCTCCTTAAAATCACTCTTAAGTTATAACCTCCAGCTGTATTGCTCGGAATTCCTCCATCGCTTAGAGCAAAAACTAATGCTCTGGTATGGTCAGCTATAGAATATAAGGCTTGGAAAGGTTCAATTTTTTCTTTTAATTTTTCTACAGAAATTCCAATCTCTTTTGAAATATCTTTTAAAGCAGTCTCTATATTTTTAGATTCATCGACATTTATCCTTCCTGAAAGCTTGAAATACTTATTTAAAATCTCATCAGTCTCCAAACCACAAACCCTTTTCATTTTTTCTATGATACTTCCAAAAACTGCATCATAGCTCGTTAAAGTTCCCTGCGTAATCCAGCAAAATCTTTCTAATCCAGCTCCCATATCTATCACTTTTTTCTCCATTTCTCTGTAGCCTCCATTAATAAACTCGAACTCAGTAAAAACCGCATTTCCTAGTTCTAAACCTTGAACATGGTATTCCAGACTTGAACCAAAAGCAGTTGGTCCAAGCCATGCATCCTCGATAAAAACTATTTCAGCTGGCTTAATTCCAAAAACTTTTGTAAGCAAGTTAAAGTCTAATTCTATGCATTTATCTTTCCAATAGCCTTTTTTTCCATCGAAGAGGGAGCTTTGCTGAATCATGAAAAAGCATGAGTAGCTTCTTGAGTTTAATCCAACATTCGGCAAATCGTTGAACCTCAAGCATGGCTGAGCTAGGATAGAAGGGTTTGCTGGAAACTCAAAATCAAGCTTGCTATTAGTTAATCTATAGAAGTTAACTATGCCTGCAATAGTAAAGTATAAAGGAAACCATCTGCAAACCACAGGATATCTTTTGAGTAAGGTATGATTATTTTCAACAAAGAATTTCTCTATTTCTTTCCAAGTTTCGAAAAATCCAAGCTTTTTTCTTGTTGGGGGATTCCCTATGAATTCATATGGCTTGCAAGTCGCATCGTTGCAAACTTCCTGCTCGCTTAAGCTCCAGAAAAACTTTCCACAATTTTTACATTTTCTTCTTTCGAAGCCAAGCTCGTCGAATAGCCTAACTTTCCAATATCTCTCTGGATTCTTTTGGAACTGTTTAATTAAATTTTCTTTATTAAGTTCCATACTCCCACTAAATTCTTAGTGTTGAAAGTATAAGAGGATTTAGATTTGCAAAAAATAAAATAGTTGGTACTAATAACACTCCCATACAATGGCTTCTTCTAATTCCTAAATAATTGCATAGCAAACCAATAGAAGCTGAAGTAAAAGCTATCAATAAACCAAAAATTCCAGTTAATGCAAAAATCATAGTCAATATAAAGATTATTACACACGAGCAAAGTACTCTATAATTCACTTTTTCCAAATACTTTGGAATTCGCTTCCCAAGGAATAAGGTTAGTATACCAGCTATTCCAGCTGAAAAACAAATCACTCCTATTAAATAAAAAACATCCCAAAAGGTTAGCTCGCTTAAAACCCTTTGGATTGCTACGCTTGCTCCAGATCGAGGATTTCCTACCAGAAATAAACTGATTAAAGAGAAAACTTCATTCCCCACATTTATACCGCTTAAAGTGACCAAAAAACTTCTTGCTTCTCCTCTACCTCCTAAATATTGTACCATAGTTGCTGCTTCACTTATTCCTATTGCTGGTAAAAAACCAACGATTATTCCTGCTATCGAGCCTAGAATTATCGATTTAATTATTTCTTTATTCGAAATCTTTAAACTTTCGTCCCTAGCTTGCTTCGGAATGCTTGCTCTCTGAGAAATGCTTACTATCAAAGTTGGTAAGCCAAATAACCCGGTTAAAACTGGGAATAGAACATTTTGTTGGTTGACTAAGGAAGAATTTAGAGTTATTATCCCTAAAAATCCAGAGAGTAAAATTATTAGCGAAGCCGAAATCATTTTCCTCTTTCCTTTCTCTGAAACTATCATAAAAATTATAACAGCGATTATTAGCCAATGAATCCATGGTCTAGAAATTTTGTATAAGATTTTAAAAGCCTGTGCAAAAAATGAGAGTAGGAATAGCGTTGCTATTAATGCACCTATTCCTCCTATCACCGCTAGTTTAATAGCCTCATACCCCCTTCCTTCTAGGAGCAATCTATGGCCTGGTAAAACGGATAAGGCTGTATCAGCTTCTGGAGCTCCAATAAAAATGCTTGAAATAAAGTTAACAAAAATTTCCGTAATGGCTGTTGAAACTATTAAAACAGCTAGAGAATAAGGCTGAAATTTAAAAACTATTCCAAGAAATAAAATAGAAGGCAATAAGGTATTTATATGCATGCCAGGTACTACTCCTGCAAAGATTCCTATTCCAATTCCAGCCAAACAAAAAATTAGAGTTTCAAGAAACATGATTCAACCTTATATCCTCAACCTTCCTAGGAATAATTTGTAATTGGCCTCTATACTCGCTAACCAAGCCTGCGATTACCAATTTATCTCCGACAGAAAAGTTTTCTTCAGTTATTCCTTTTTCTCTAAGCTTATTCATTAAACCTGCAAATATCGGAACTTGTATTTTTGATCTTCGAGCCTCTAAAGTTAAGAATAGATGGCCTGCAGAATGCACTTTTTTATAGACTATCTTCCCTTCACTAGTTACACTTCTTCCAATCAAATCAAAGCTTATTTCACTCAACTCCACTTTAATTGGCTGGAGGTTTATGGCGGCCAAGTAAATTAAAACTAAGCCTATAATCGAGCAAATAAAGCAAATAAGCGTTAGATTTATTCTTAAATTCATGAAGAAGAAATTAGCCTAAAACTCAAATATAGAATTAGAACTTTAAAGGTAGTAAATTTTAAGTTAGCAGGTTACATGAATGTAAGCAACGACCTTTTCATTCTTTTCATGCAATCTGTTAAAAGCTTCTATTGCATCTGGTGTAAGGAGATTTATAATTCTTATTCCTTTTAGTTCAGCTAATTTTAAAACTTCTGGAGAAATTCTTAAACAACCTTCAAACCCTCTTCCAAAAACAATTATTTTTGGATCTTCAACCAGCATCAAGTTAAATTCTTTCTTTGAAATCAAATGTCTAGTTTTAAGTCTCCCTTCTTGGATCAAGCCTTTATAGGAAACTATAACATCATGGTTGTATCTTCTGTTGTTAATAACTATAGAACCGAATTCAACAGAGTTTATTTTTATTGAAGCTTGCATCCTATTCCCAAACTTTATCCTTCTTTTCATCTTAACAAAAGTTCTGAATAGCTTGTCTCTCTTTCTATCCCTAACTTTTAAATTTTCAATAGGCTCTTCTAAGTATTTTATCAGGACATCCTCTATGATCTTAGATTTTGGTATATCTATGCTTATACCAGTTTCTTTCCTCCATTTTTCAACAACCTTCTTCACAAGCTCTTCGCTTAACTCGGGTCTCACTGTACATATTTGTACAAAAGTGTACTTAAAACTTTTTAAAGCATTTTCTAACCTTCCAAATATGGGAAAAATAGAAGTTTATGGTATGATTAGGATTCATCCGGTAGAAGAATTGGAGAAAGAAATTCAAAAAGTTTTGGAGAAAACCTATGGGAGAGAAAACTTTTTGCCTACCGTAAAAATATGGCTACCATACAAACCACCAAATTCAGATTGTAAAAACTCAAAAGAAGATAAGGCTAAATAAGTATTGTGAAAAAAACTTAACTTTAAGCTAGTCCTAAAGAAAATGCCACTTTCATTGCTTTATTTTGCTTTCGGCTATTTGCTCGGATTTTTGATCACTCCTCTCCTTTTCTTCTTGAATAAAAGTTTTCTTGAATTTATTTTAAACATTTGGAGTAAAAGAATTCTTTTTGGAATTAATTTCTTTCCAAAGGGTTATTGGTTTATCTTTAACAATCTCTTTGTATTAGCCCTAGCCATAGTTTCAATCTTACTGATAGCTATGTATGTTACCCAAACTCCTGACTATAAGTTAACGAAGAAATTTAAAGTTTCGAAGAAGAAAAGAACGAAAATAGTTCTTTTTGGCCTATATTTGATACCAGCCGGCTCTTTAATCCTAAACAGCTTTTTAATTTCTCTTTTTTTAACCTACATTTCCTTGAATTTTGGAATTTTAAAATTTTTAGAACTTGCTAAGCTAATTCTGAATTATGCCTTTTTTGAATTGCTTGCTCTATTCCTCGCAACCTCTTTAGGCTTCGCTTATCTTGAGATTTTATCTCCATTTATCTTAAAAGGAAGCTGGAAGAAGTGTAAAGAAATTGGTAAAAAGTTGCTTTTTTCTAGAACTACTGCTTTAACCTTATCTCTAGTTTTTACTTTAATCGTAATTGCCGGAATTTTAGAAGGGAGTTTCATTTAATCCTTTCAAAAGCTATTTCCACAAGCTTTTCCTTAAATTCTAGCTTCCCTTTAAACTCTCCTTTGAGCTCGCCTACTTTAACTTCGCTTGCTCCAACTTCTCTCTTCAAATCTTCTAAATATTTTTCAAGAATTCTGTTCGTATTTTCATCTGAACTTAAAGTCAAATAAATCCTTTCCTTGACATGAAAACCAAAATCTTTTCTTAGGGATTGGACTTTTCTTATCAATTCTCTTATCAAACACTCCTCTAAAATTTCTTCATCCAATTTTTTATCCACTAAAACAAAGCCAAGCTTAAACTCTCCCTCGCTAAATTCTCCCTCTGGCTTTTCCTTTTCTGTTAAACATTCCTTGCAATTGCACATTTTAACCAAAATTTCATTCAATTCTTTAACAACCTCTTCAACCAATTTTTCTTCGGAAACTATTACAACTTTTCTAACAGGCCATCTCAGCTTAATATTTTCTTTCTGTCTTGCAGAATAGCAAGCTTCGATTATTTCTCTCGCAACTTCCACTTTTTTCTCCAGCTCCCTATCTATTAACTTTTCATCCGGCAGAGGCCACTTACATAAATGAACAGATTTTTCTTCTTCCTTTCCATAACCTTTCAAATTTTGGTAAATTTCTTCTGAAATAAAGGGAGTTATTGGCGCTAGAATTTTAGCTAATCCTATTAAAACTCGATAAAGGCAATTTAGTGCAACTTGCTTATCTTGATTAGCCTTTGAAACCCAAACTCTGTCCCTTATAAGCTTGATGTAGAAATGACTTAGGTCTTTTATTATGAAATTTGCTATTTTTCTTCCAGCCAGATGGAACTCAAAATTTTCTAAATGTTCAGTTATTTCCTTTATTAAACTATTCAGCTTTGATAAAATCCATCTATCCTCCAGCTTGAACTCGGGGTTTTCTAGTAAATTAAATTCAGCTCCATACAAAACGAAAAAGGAATAACAATTCCAGAGAATGTTCATGGCTTTTTTGATTTCGTTAGCGGTTTTAAAGCTAAAGTTTTGCTGTTCCCAAGGCGCAACTTCCCAACAATAGTAAAATCTTAATACATCTGCTCCAAGCTTTTCAAAAGCTTCTTGAGCCCAGACTACATTGCCCAAGGATTTGCTCATCTTTTCCCCCTTTTCGTCCAAAACCCAGCCGTTCATGCAAACTGTTTTGAAAGGGGATTCGTCGAAAATGGCAGTGCCGCAAAACATTAGGCTGTAGAACCATCCTCTTATTTGATCTTGACTTTCATCTATCAAGTCAACTGGCCAGAGCTTTTCAAACGTTTCTTTATTCTTGAAAGGATAGCCTAGGGATGCCCAAGGAGCTATTCCTGAATCGAACCAGACGTCTAATATATCAGGAACTCTTCGCATATCTGAATCGCAATTGGGGCATGTAAGCTTTATTCTATCCACTACATGCTTATGTAAATCTAAATTTTCAGGCAATTTCTCTTTCGCTTTTCTTTTCAATTCTTCTACTGAACCAATAACCTCTATCTTCCCACATTTCTCGCAAATCCAGATTGGTAAAGGAATCCCCCAGTATCTCTGCCTAGAAATACACCAGTCTACAGCATCCCTCAGCCAATTTCTAAATCTCTCCTTTCCAAAAGGAGGTAGCCATCTAACTTTTTCATTTTCCTTTAGCATTCTTTCTTTTATCAAGTCAACTGACAAAAACCATTGTTTGGTTAGCCTGAAAATTAGCGGCGATTTGCAGCGCCAGCATAAGGGATAAGAATGAACTATCCAGCCGAAGTGGAGCAAATAACCTTTTTTCTCAAGCTTTTCAACGATTTTTTTATCAGCTTCTTTAACGAACAATCCTTTAAATTCTCCTGCTTCCCCTGTAAACTTGCCTTCATCATCTATGGGAGAAACTACTGGTAGCTTGTAATGCTGACCTATATAGTAATCTTCCGGCCCATGCCCAGGAGCTACATGAACACAGCCAGAACCTTCGTCAGCATTAACAAAATCGAAGAATTCTGCCTTCATTTCAGCTGCTTTTTCTAGGATACCATGCTTGTAAGATTTTGATTTCAGGACAGGAATTGATAGAATTATCCTATGTGCATTCGCTTCGGCTTTCAGCTTCTCTTGAACGGGAACTTTTAAAACTGGCAAGTATTTTAAACCAACCAATTCTTTACCCAAAAATTTTTCCTCGATTTCATAATCAGCCTTGACCAAATCTTTCAGGACTGCTTCAACCCTTTTTTCAGAAATTATAAGCTTTTCTCTTCCAACTTTTACCTTAACATAATACTCGTTTGGATGGACTGCTATCGCAACATTGCTCACTAGAGTCCAGGGAGTGGTTGTAGAAATAACTATATATTCGTTTTGCTTGCCAGCTAGCTGAAACTTAACGTAAATGTAAGGGTCTTTAACTTGAGCGTAGCTGTCAGTAACTTCATAGCCAGCTAATGCAGTTTGGCAATGAGGACACCAATAGGTTGGTTTTTCTCCTTGATAGAGCATCCCCTTTTCTGCCATTTGCTTAAAACTCCACCAGGCTGATTCTATGTAATAGTTTTCTAGAGTAAGATAAGGATTAACCCAGCCTCTCCATGCTCCAAGCTTTTTGTAAAGCTGGAGCCAAAGCTTTTCATTCCCCTGAGCCTTTTCCCTACATTTCTTAATGAAATTTTCTACTCCAACCTTCTCCTCTATATCTTTTTTAGAAGTTATTCCAAGCTCTTTTTCAACCATGTTTTCTATTGGCAAGCCATGACAATCGAAGCCTGGTTGAAACCAGGCCGAAAAACCTTGCATGAACTTAAACTTAGACCAAATGTCTTTCAAAGTAGTTGTTTTTATATGGCCGACATGAGGCTCAGCGTTAACATAAGGAGGACCATCTAAAAGATAAAATTTTTTTCTCTGAGGATCAAACCTTACTATCTTTTGAGGTATTCTATTAGCTTCCCAGAATTGCATTATTTTTTGTTCTACTGCTTTTGGATTGTAGTAGGTTTCTGGCATAGAATAAACTTTAGGATTTGAATTAAATAAAAATTTTGGGAAAATTTACCTTATAAGATAAAAAAATTAAAAACTAATTGATTGGCATGAAATTCAAACCATTAAAAGGAACAAAGGATTTTTTGCCAGCTGAAATGATTTTGAGGCAGCAAGTAATAGAAAAAATTAAAACTATTTTTGAAAATTTTGGTTTCCAGCCTTTAGAAACTCCTGCCCTTGAAAGCTGGGAAGTTTTAGCTGCAAAAGGTGCTGGAGGGGAGGAGATCCTAAAAGAAACTTATAGTTTTGAAGATAGAGGAGGGAGAAAAATTGGGTTGAGGTATGATTTAACAGTTCCTTTGGCCAGGGTAGTAGCTCAAAATCCTGATTTGCCTTTGCCTTTTAAAAGATATCAAATCCAAAAAGTTTGGAGGTATGGGGATGTAGCGAAGGGGAGGCTAAGAGAATTTTTGCAATGCGATATAGATATAGTTGGCTCAGCAAGCATGCTTGCAGACGCAGAAATAATAGCTTGTGCAATAGCTTGCTTAAAAGCATTGGGTTTTGAGGATTTTGTGGTTAGGTTAAACAACAGAAAAATTTTGAATGCTTTGGTTAAATATGCGGGGATAGAAGCTGCTAAGGTTCTAGATGTTTTAAGAAGTATTGATAAGCTAGAAAAAATTGGAAGAGGAGGAGTTAAAAAAGAACTAAAAGAAAAAAAAATTCCTGAGAAATCTATAGGGAAAATTTTTGAACTAATTGAAATTAAAGGTACTCCAGATGAAATTTTTGAAAGAGTTGAAAAGCTAATTAAAGATTTTGAAGAAGGTATAGAAGGAATAAATGAATTGAAAGAATTGATAGCATGGCTTGAACGAATGAAATGTTCAAAATATGTAAAAATTGATTTGAGTTTGGCAAGAGGATTAGATTATTATACTGGCCCTATATTCGAATTTTTTGCTGAAAAAGGAATAGGAAGTATTGCAGCAGGTGGAAGGTATGATAAGCTTATTGGTTTATTTGCTAAAAAAGATTTGCCAGCAACAGGAGTTTCTTTGGGTATAGAAAGAATAATAGAGGTTATGAAAGAGAGAAAGATGATTGAAACAAAGAAATGTAAGACCAAAGTTTTTGTTGCATGCGCGAGTGATGAAGTAAGAAATAAAATTTTAGAAATTGTTTTCATGCTAAGGGAAAATGGAATTCCAACAGATTTTGATTTGAGAGGAAGAAATCTAACCAGGCAATTGAAATATGCAGATTCTCTAGGGATTCCCTATGTAATTATAGTTGGAAAGAAAGAGTTAGAAGCTGGAAAGGTGAAAATAAGGAAGATGGATGAGAAAAAGGAATTAGAGCTAGAAATTGATGAAATTTTAAAATTTTTCGAGAAGGGTAGTTTGAGCTAAAGGAAAGCTAATTCCTGAATATTTTAAGCAATTCTTCTTCCTGAGTAATAAGTTTCTTCAATCACTAACCCGCATTTCTTGCAAACTAGACCTTCGTCAGTTAGTTCCAGCTTTTCACTTCCGCACTCTGGGCAACTGTTCATGATTAAAGGGTAAAATAAAAATTTTAAATAGATTTCTATGAGCAAATATGGAAATCTTGAAATAAAGTTTATCAAAAATATTTTTCTTTAAGCTTTTCCTTCAAGAAGCCTAAAAGGATTAAAACACAAACTTTTCTTCTAAAATTCTTGCCTTTCCTTTTGCTCTTTTAATTAGTAAGGCAATTTGGATTAAAGCTTCTAGCTCAGAAGATCTCCAGAGAGAATCATGAACTTTTTCTGCATTCATTTTCCTTAAAGCCCTAAAAACTCTTAACCTTACCGGATTCATTTCTCTTGGTAAATCAAAAGATAGAAGAAAAGACTTCATATTTTGAAATACATATTTCTCTTATATAAATATTTTTCTATAGTTAAGTATATAATTAACCGAAATCTCTAACCCCAAATCCTTTTAAATTCAAGAGAATAAAATATAACCTTATTCAAAAACAATAAATCTAAAGGGCGAAGTTTATGGTAAAAAGGATAGTTTGCGACACCTCAGTTATAATAGATGGAAAGCTTAGCGAGTTGGTCGAGAAGAAAAAGCTTAAGGATGTAGAGATAATTATACCTGTTGCTGTTTTAGACGAATTGCAAGCCCAAGCTTCTAAAGGAAGAGAACCTGGTTTTATTGGCTTGGATGAATTAAAAAAAGTTAGACAAATTTGCGAGAAGAAAGGAATAAAGCTCAGGTTTACTGGAGAAAGGCCGAGCTTGGAAGATATAAAACTGGCGAGGAGTGGGAGAATAGATGCTTTGATTCGAGATGTGGCAAAAAAGGAAAACGGGACTTTGTTAACAGCTGACTATGTTCAGGCTTTGGTTGCTGAAGCCGAAGGAGTAAAGGTTGAGTATATACCTGCTGAAGTAAAAACTACTGGCCTAAAATTTGAGCAATTTTTCGATGAAGAAACTCTGAGCATTCATTTAAAAGAGAATGTCCCCCCTTATGCTAAGAAGGGTAAGCCTGGAAAGTTTAAGCTGGTTAAAATAAGGGAAGAGCCTTGCTCGACTGAAGAAATAGAAGGGATAATCAAGGAAATTCTAGAAGCTACGAGGGTTAGCGAGGAAGGATATGTTGAGATAAGCAGAAGCGGGGCAACAGTTTTACAACTTGGGAATTATAGAATAGCTATTGCTAGACCTCCTTTCAGCGATGGATTAGAAGTTACTGTAGTCAGGCCCCTGGTAAAGCTTAGCTTGGAAGATTACAAGCTATCCGAAAAGTTGATTAAGAGGTTGAAGGAGAGAGCAGAAGGAATACTCATAGCAGGCCCTCCAGGAAGCGGAAAAACTACTCTTGCTTCAAGTCTAGCCGAATTCTATAAAAATCAAGGAAAGATCGTTAAAACCTTGGAATCTCCTCGCGATTTGCAAGTCAGCGACGAGATTACTCAATACGCTCCTCTGGAAGGAAGTTTTGAGAAGACTGCCGATATTTTGCTTTTAGTAAGGCCTGACTATTCCATATTCGATGAAGTAAGGAAAACCAGAGATTTTGAAATCTTTGCCGACATGCGTTTAGCGGGAGTAGGAATGGTAGGAGTAGTGCATGCGAGCAATGCGATAGATGCTATTCAAAGGTTTATGGGAAGAGTGGAGCTTGGAATGATCCCCCATATAATAGATACGATAATCTTTGTAAAAGATGGAGAAGTAAAGAGGGTTTATGAATTGAGCTTGAAAGTTAAAGTTCCTACCGGAATGACAGAAGCTGATTTAGCTAGGCCCGTCGTTGAAGTAAGGGATTTTGAGACAGGAAAGCTTGAGTATGAAATCTACACTTTTGGGGAAGAAAACATAGTAGTTCCGGTAAGCGAGAAAGAAAAGGTTAGTGCGATGGAAAAACTGGCTAAGGAAAGGATTTTGCAAGAGATAAGAAAGTTTGATTCTAATGCTGAAGTAGAATTTGTTTCAGCCGATAAAGTCGTGATAAGAGTTGACAATAGGGTCATTCCTCGCTTAATCGGGAAGAATGGAGCTACGGTTTCAAAACTTGAAAGAAAGCTGGGGATTAAAATAGATGTCGAACCAAGAATTCCTGCTTTGGGTAAAGAAGTTTATTTTGAAGTTAAAGAATCTGGGAATAGCATAGAGTTAAGGTTTACTAGGGATTTGGTCGGAAAGATTGCAAGCGTTTATGTAGAGGATGAATTCCTCTTTTCTGCAACCATAGGAAAGAAAGGAAGGATAAAGGTTACCAAAACTTCTGAAATCGGAAGAGAATTGCTAAAAGCAATTTTTGGGAGGAAGAAAATAAAGGTAATAGTCTAACTATTTTCCAAACCTTCTCTTCCTTCTTTGATAGGTTCTTATCGCTCTTAGCAAATCTATTTTCCTGAATTCTGGCCAGTAAACATCTAGGAAAACCAACTCGCTATAAGCACTCTGCCAAAGCAAGAAGTTGCTTATCCTTTCTTCGCCTGAGGTTCTAATTATTATGTCTGGCTCAGGATGGGGTAGATGGGCCGTATACAAATATTTTTCAAAGATTTCCTCGTTTATTTCTTCTGGCTTTAAGCGGCCTTCTTCAACCTCTTTACCTATTCTTTTGACCGCATTTACAATTTCATTCCTCCCTCCATAAGCTATCGCTAAATTAAGGTGAAACTTATCATGAATTTTAGTTCTTTCTTCAAGTTCTTCAGCAACCTCTCTTATATCTGAAGGCAAAAGCTTCTTATTCCCTAAAATACTAACCTTAACCCTATTCTTGTATATTCTCCCATCGCTCAAAGCTTTTTCAAGCTCTTCTTTAATTGTTTTTAGAACTGGCCTAAGCTCTTCTGGCCTTCTTCTCAAATTTTCTGTAGATAGGCCAAAGAGAGTAAGAGAAGGGATTTTAAGCTCTAAACACCAATCCAAAACTTTCTCAACATTCTTTGCTCCCATTGAATAAGCTAGGTCTAAGCTTAAACTTTCTTTCCTTGCCCACCTTCTGTTTCCGTCCAGAATAATCGCTATATGCTTCGGCATTTCTCCATTCTTAACCTGATACTTTAACCACTTTTCGTACAGCTTGTAAATTCCCAGCCTTTCAAGCAATCCTTTAAGCATTCTAACACCAAATTATCCTAGCATGAGTTAATTTTTTCAAACCTTTTTTAGTTAGAACAAAATCGTTTTCTAGCCTTAAGCCTCCTCTTTTCGTGTAAATCCCTGGCTCAAGAGTAAAAACCATGCCTGGCTTAAATTCCATCTCAAAATCTTTTATCCTTGGTTTTGGAGAAATGGAAGGATAATCGTGCACAGTCAAGCCTAATCCATGCCCCAATCCATGCTTTAACTCAAAACCCTTAGATTTTAAGAATTCTTCAACCTTTTCGTACAATTTCCAGGTTTTCATCCCAATCTCTATCGAGCTGGTAGCCAACTCATAAGCCTCCTCTAAGGTTTTAACCATTTGCTTCTCCTTCTCGCTTATTCTTCCCATCACAAACGGAACAGTAATGTCAGAACAATAGCCTTTATAGACAACACCAAAATCCACATAGCCTAAGCCTTTTTTGATGAAGCTGCTTGAAGCATAGGGAAAAGGATGAGGAAAAGCAGACTTTTTTCCAGAAGCCACAAGAATTTCAAAAGCTAAACTTTCTGCTTTTTCTCTTAAATAGTCTTCCAAAATTTCGGCAAGTTCTTTTTCTTTAATTTTTCCTTTGCACGCACCACTCAAAACTTCTTCTACAATTTTAATGCCAGAACTTGCGATCGATGCCGATTTTTCCAAAAGCTTAATCTCTTCCTTAAACTTGATTGCCCTAAGCTTTGCAATAAAATTTTCTACATCGACAAACCTTGCTCTCATTTTTTTCAAATCCTCAAAAAGCTTTAAAGAAATTGCTGACTCGATTATTCCAACTTTTTTGCACTCAACTCTTTCTTTTATCGCTTTTCCATAGCTCCAATCAAAATTTTTTACATTTATTATTTCCTCAACATCAGCTTGTTCTCTTGCTCTTTCAAGCTCCAGGGGATGGGTAAACAAAATTCTTTCATTTTTTGTAATCGCCAACAAGCAAGAACCAACAAAGTTTGAAAAATATCTAACGTTAACATCAGGACTTTTAAAGATTACCAAATCTATTCTATTGGATTCCATAAAATCTCTTAGCTTTTTCAAATTTTTTCTGCCTATAGCTCTCATCTAAATCACAAGTTTACCATTTTCCACTATCAACTTTTCATCAAACCAAACGCTCGGCCTTTTAATTACACCATCCAAGTGAACCTTGCTCTCATTCCTTCCTCCTATCGATTTATTGTCTCCAAAGGCTACATGACAGGTTCCAAAAGCTTTTTCGTCGTTCAAAACTTCTCCTATAAGCTTTGCTCTTCTATTCATGCCGATAGAAAACTCGCAAAGAATTCTCGCATTCTTATCAGCTTTTCTAAGAATCCTTTTTAACTTTCTCGCTTCTTCCTTTCCAGAAATCTTAACTATTTTCCCCTTTTTAACCTCAATTTTTATTGGATTAGAAATTTTACCCACCCCGACCATGCAAGCATCGATAACTACTTTTCCGCTTGCTGAATCTTCTAGAGGAGCGATTCCAACTTCGCCAGCAGGTAGATTGTGTAAGCTTCCTGGCTTGTCTAAGATACCATCGTCTACTTGAACCTTTCTTCTTCCTTTCTCTAAAGCCAAATCAGTTCCAAGCTTCGTTTTTATTCTTATTTTTCTCGCTTTTTCAAAAAACCTAGCGATTGCTTTACATTCCTTTGCCAATTCTCTATAATCAACATTCAACGCAGGAAACATCTTTTCATTAATTCCCGGCATGCTGGCAATTCTTGCTCCATACTTCCTAGCTTCTCTAACAGCCTTTGTATGGGTTAAAGAAATGCTTGTAATCGCTAAGATCACGTCCGAAAATTTCATAGCTTCCTTTATTGCCAGAGGAGGTTCTCTTTTCGTTTCTTTTCTCGTTCTAATTTTTGAGGAATAAACCTCGGCTCCCAACTTTTCGCAAGCTTTAAAAAATAGATCGGCTATTTTTTCCTTACCTTCATCATAAATTATCAAAACGTTTTCATTCGGCCTGAGCAAAATTGCATTCTTGATTACGTTCTCTATTACCTTCATACTTTACCAGCTGGCATTCCATTTTTCATTACAAGCCTTCCATCCACGTATAAATTTCCTTGCCTTCCTTTCATAACCTTAATCATGTCCTGATGGCTTGATGCTTTATTTTTACCGTGATAAGCTCCTCTATTGTTTCCGATTGCTATATGAATAGTTCCAAATATTTTTTCATCCACTATGGTTTCTCCTATAAACCTGGCTGCAGGGTTCGTTCCTATTCCAAGCTCAGCGATTCTATCCTTATCTCCTGTGTTTGCGTCCAAAAACTTTTGGAATATTTCTTTCTGAGGCGAATCAAACCAAACAACTCTTCCTCTTTTAAACCTAACCTTTAAATCTTTAACTAAACCAAAGCCATGGATAGCTACCCAATCAAAAATTATAAAACCGTTTGCCGAGTTTTCTAGCGCTGAAGTAAAAACTTCCCCATCAGGTATGTTCAACCCAACGTCTCCTCTTTTCAAATCAGCTTCATCTATGATTCCATCCGCAACCAAGATAGGCCTTCCTTTTATCCTAAAAGTTAAATCCGTTCCATCGTTAGCAGTAATCCTTACTTCATCAGCATTTTCCAAAGCTTTTCTATAGTATTCGCACAACTTTTTAACTCTTGGAGAAAAGGTTGCTTTAATGGAGTTGATAAAAACTTTCCTGTATTTTTGCTTGCTGACAAAATATTGTTTTTTTGGTATGGGCCATCCAAAGTAGCACCATCTTACTTTCTTCCTATCTATTATTTCATGAATTTTTTGTGAGGCTAAGGCTCCAGCTTTGACTTTATCTTCTAAACCCTTAATCCAATTTATGTCCTCATCGCCGCCTAAAAAAATTCTTGCATCATAGGCTCCTGCAAAAAGCTTTGCTGTTAGGGGCAACTCAGCTGCTGTATCGAAAGGGATTAATTCTAAATGTCTTCTCGCTTCTTTCGAGCTGTAGGTTAAATCGGTTACATGAACACCTCTTTTCCAGCAGGCTTCTTTTATTAGTTGAGCAAGCAATTTGCACTCCTTACTAACTTCAGAGTAGACTAGCCTAACAGTTTCTCCAACTTCTGTTTTAACCAAATACTTTCCATCTTTTTCTATTATTAAGGGACCAAAATCAGGATCCTTCAATTTTTCTACGATTCTTAGCTCTTTTTTTGTTAAGTCTTTCCTTGAAAAAGTTTTTAGTTTTAAAATTTTGTCAACAAACTTTCCGAATTTTTTCCTCGCTCTTTCTATTCCAGGATTTGGCTTTCTTCCTATTCTCATGGCTTTAACGGTAAGATTTGCTATTTTTTGGAGTTCTTTTTTAGGAAGCATATTTAATATTTTAGCTAAAGGAAATAAAGTTTATCTGTGTTAATAACCTTATTTAGATGGTAGTGAAAAAATGAAGTGGGTTATACAAGCTTTAAAGAAAATTTATTGGAATAACATACTTATGTCCACTCTTGGAGCATTAATTTGTTTGGGAACATTTATTTTCTTCAGCGGTATACAACTTTATGAACTTTTCGTAATTTATATAGTTGTATTCTTTTTAATCATTGGTCACAAGATTATAGCAACCAAAAAGATTAAAAGTATTAATAAAAAGCTTCATTTGTTTTTCACTCTTACCATAGCACTTTTTTCTATTTTGGGGGTATGGGTAACGATTTATAGTGAATTACCACGAGTATATCATCCAAGAATAAAATGTCCGGAGTATCTTTCCCTAACAAAAGAAGATACTAATATTTCTGTTGGAAATTTTTCTTTAACATTTGGCAACTATGGACATCTTCCTGCATGGTTATATATAGAATTCAAAAACCTAACACCTTCTTTCCGTACTATAGAACCTAACAACTCATTCCTAATAGTCTTGGTTCCTATCATCTATCAAAATAACAAACAAACTGAAGTTATTTTTAAATTTGGGATAAATAATTATTTCCAAGAAACTGGTTTTGAAATAAAAATACTTTATTTTGGTGATGATATAATAGATAAAACTGCTGGAAAGATTAAGTTATTCTTGGCAAAAGCACTCGGGATTGACTTATTACCTTCATTAACATGTAACTATGAAAAAATAAATCTTACATTTTACAAAGAAACCAAACAAAATTTCATTTAAAAGATAATTTTTCTATGCCCCCGGCGGGATTTGAACCCGCGACCTTCGCCTTAGGAGGGCGCCGCTCTATCCAAACTGAGCTACGGGGGCATAATTTTTTTGTTAAAGATTATTTATATTATTAAGCTTCCAAAGATGAAGAGGTGGCATACGGTCTGATCAATGAAGACACACCTCTCATCGGAAAAAGCTTCCTATTTATTTCTTAAATTTCTAATATTAATCATGGTAGTCCCATTCATAATAGGAATAATCCTTTTGGTAATAGTAATCTACATTTCCCTAAAAGTTTTGCAGAATGTGGTGGTTGGAGTTGTGTTAATAGCTTTAGTCCTTTTTGCAAGCTATTTAATCTTTGGCTCCATACCAAGCCTGAAAGATATACCGATAATCGGTAGCTATCTAGAAGGTTTTATAAGCAAGTATTTCCCTCCAAAAATTCCAAGCTCTACTGGCGAGATAATAGCAATCGTAAAGAATGTTTTGTATAAGATTGAGATTTTGAGCGTTGAAAGAGATTCTAATAGCAACCTTTTGATAACCGTGGTAAATACTGGCAAGCTTGAAGTTTCTGGCTTTAAAGTTTTTGTTGATGGAAAAGAAGCAAAGATTCTGAATGAACCAAAAGATCCTTTAAAATCAAAGGAAGTTACAGTTTTACAAGTTGATTGGAAGGCAAACTATTCGAAAATTTTGGTTAAAACTTTGCAAGCTTCTGTGAACTATCCTTAATTTTTTATTTCAACCAAAAACCAAAATTTAATTTAAGTGGAAGGATGAACCAAAGGTTAATCTTAACTAGTTTTTCAGTCTTATTCTTCCTAATCTTAAGCTTATTCTTGACGAGCGGGAAAACTTCAACCGGCGGCGAATTTAATGTTACTCCAGATGAAATTTTTATAAATTGGACGAATAACTACCAAGGAAACATAACTGTCCAGGCAAATAATGTAAATTATAATTTTAGTGTTATTATCGATAATTCTTCCTTGTCTTACTTTCTTTTTTTCAATTATACTACAGAACAAGCTAGTCCAGACACTTGTAATCAAAATTTGGATTATTGTATTTTCATTTTAGTAAGAAATGAGACAGGCCATTACGTTAATCAAAGCCAAGCTTTAACAAATTCTAACTTGACGAATTTCACTCTCTTGCTTAGGAATATTGATTCAAAAGTAGCGGGAAAATTTAAAGGAAAGGTTAAGATCTATAATTCTTCAAATTCATCAGAGTTTGCTCATATAGATATAGTAGCTGACATTCCTATTAGGATAAGGGGTAATGGAATAGGTGTTTTTAACGGAACCTTGCCTCCAAACCCTCAAACCTATCAATCCTTCTACTTTAATATTTCCTCGATTGAAAATGCAACCAGCATAAGTATAAATCTAACCTCAAGCAACGAAGTTGATTTATTCCTTTTTGATGAAAGTGGCAATTTAAAATCAAAGTCCATCAACGAAGGTGGAAATGAATATTTGGTTTATAGCTTTCTTCCGTCTAATAGATTTTGGGAAATTAGAATCTACGGTAATTCGGGTAATGAAACCAACTATTGGGGAAATGTAATTTTTTCTACTCTAAATTCGAGCGTTAGGGAGCTAAATTATGGAATAAAAAATACCACTTCACCAAAAAACATTACTCTAATTAATTTGACGAATGTTGGAAATCTTACTCATTATAAGGTTCAGGAAGAGAAAGAGCTCTACTATGTTAAAAGGTTTAACGACAGCGCTGAGAAAACTTTTACGTTTCTTGTTCCAGATAGTTCAATAGTTTCTTTGGTTAAAGTTAGTTTAAAATGGAAGGGAGGTTCTAACTATTCTTTTGAAGTTTACGACCCTGATGGAATAAACATTCTAAATTCTACGGGAAATTGGATTAACGCAAACATTTCCAAAGCTATTCAAGAAGTTTATGGAAAAACAACTAACCTCAAAAAAGGTTATTGGAAAGTTTATGTTAAAAATAATACTCAATCTAACGACCCCTACAATTTAACTGTTTATCTTAAAATTAGAAATGTTGGAAAATGGATAAGCACAAACTTCACGAGCAATTTTACTTTTAACGAAAGTGGAAAACCAAACTCTACTCTCCTTTTACAATTGAACTTTACTCCACAAAATTATTCCTTGGAGGGAGATTATGAAGGATTCCTGGGCTACTTTGACCAAAATAGTGGAGGAATAAAAATTCCTATAAGGTTCAAGCTTACAACACCAATACTAATAGTAAACAATACGATTAATTCTACTACTGTTAAAATCACTGAAAACATTGATGCAAATCTTACTAAAATTTTGAACATAAGCATAAACAACACGGGAAGCTATAATTTAACTAACCTTACTGTTTTTAGCTCATCATTCCTTAACCATACAACAAACCCTATCTACTTCATTAACATATCGAGCATAGATTGGCCAGTTAAGCTGAATGCTAATTCTTCTTCTCTAATAAACTTAACCTTAGAAATAAATACAGCAAACACAAACGATTCCCAAGGGATTTATAAGGGTTGGATATTCATAACTACGAATGAAAGCGATTATCCTGCAAATCCTTATCAAGCATTTAATTTAACTTTGGAGGTTAATTTAACCAGTCGAATAATTGCAAACATCACAGGAATAAGAACTATGGATGGAGATGATTGGATTAACTTTACTTCCTCCCCTGAGAATGTAACCGTAAGATTTCTTAATCTTTTCTTCATAAACGGAACGAAAATCACTGGAGAAGATAAGTTTAATTTTAGCAGTATTTCGCTCGTAAGACTCTATCATAGGAATGCAAGCTATTACATACCCAGAAACGGAAAGAATTTGACCTTTAATCCTAATGGAAATTTTGAGTATCTAGGGAGTGGTGGAGATTATACATTCAACTTTACTGTCCCTGCTAATCAGCCAGGAGGGATATACGAGATCCAGATAAACCTAAAGAGTTTAAACGGAAAGTTAGAGGGAGAGGCTAGAAATGAGTTATTAGTTATTAATGACACGGGATTCTACATAGTTTCGCATAACTGTTCTTTGAGCCTGACCGAAGGTGAATCAAAAGAATGTGCAGTAAAAGTCAAAAACTATGGTCCGTTAAAATCGAGTAATGCTCAAGTAAAGCTTATAGAAAATTGTAATCAAATATCTGTAAGTCCTTCAGACGGCAGAACGCTTGATCTAAATGGGTTCGACTTTACAGGAAAGTATTACGAATTTACTATAACAGCAATCTCAAATGGAACGTGTAACGCATGGATAAACGTAACGAATGGAAAATGGTTTGAAAATAGTGCAAAATTGTTCAGTATTATAGTAAATCCCAAACCTTCTGAAGAAGAAGGGGAAAACGTAACCTATACCCTTCCAACCTTCTTCGTAGATTTAAATTTTACCAGAGCAGAAAATTTGATTACCATAGAACAAAATTCAACAAACTCTACTGTTGTTATAGTTAAAAATACTGGCAACATAACTGCAGAAGTTAACTTCTCTATAGAAGGAATTAATTCAACCTGGTTTTCAATTAATTCGAGCAGTGCAACCCTTAAAGTTGGAAAGGAAGCAGCATTTCTCGTTAATTTCTTTGTAGGTAAAGAAAAAATGGAAGATTATGCTGGCAAGTTTAAGGTAGTAGGTAAGAATAGCCTGTGGAACTTAGAGAAAGCCATTACTTCAGATTTTACTCTAAGAGTTTTACCTTCTGAGGAAACGAAAAAGTGGGTAAACGAAACCTTGGCTTCCTTAAATCAGAACGTAAGCTTATTCGCAAGCCAAATAAGCGAGCTAAAGAAAAGGAATTATAATACAACCCTGGCTGAAGTTTTGCTTTTAGGATTGATAAAAGAAATAGAAAAAGCTGAAAATTATACGAAAAAAGGAGATTATAGGACTGCTTACTATCTACTGGATGATCTAATAAGTTTAGCTGAGAAAGTTGCCGATGAAATTAAAAATGCTAAACAAATTATTCAGCAGAAAGAGGAAGAGAAAAAAGCTAAGTTTCAGTTTACTACGATTTTGATCGTTAGCGGAGCTGGAGCTGCAATAGTTTTGGTTTACCTCTTCTGGCCTGTAAAACCGAAGAAATTCTATGTTTTAAAACCATCCAAACCCATTAAAGGAACCGAAATATGGAAAAAGTTGAAGGAAAGATGGGACAAACTTTTTGAAGTTAGAGTTAAAACTAAGAGGAAGAAAAAATGAAAGAAAAGTTGTACGCATTAATTCCTAATATTTTAATCTTTCTTGGAATTCTCTCTTTATTTTATTCCACTCTAACCTTTGAAAAGGCAATAAGATTAGAAAGTGAAATCTTCTCAACCTTTTTAAAAAATTTAACAGAAGCTAATTTCTTTTTTGCGCTTTTCGAAGCTCTAAAAGCAATATTCCAAGAAATAATCATACCCCTGCTCCCATTTTTGTTCTTAACCATGCTCGGATTTTCTCTAGCTTTTTTAATAAAAGTTGAATTTCCTCCTTTCATGCTTTTTCAAGCAATCTTTTTTTCAATCCTACTTTTCCTTAATCTTTCTTTAATGGCTATTTTCATCTATTTAGGAATAGTAGTTGCGAGCCTTTCTTTAAAAAATTTTGGAAGAAGAGAAATTAATTTTTCCTCTGGATCTTCCTTAACCCGAAGCTGTATGAAATGGCTAACTGTTTTTGTTTCAATAGGCTTTTTCCTAAGCTTGCAACTAAACCTCCAAGGTTATTATAAAGTTATCCATCAAGCAAACATAGATTTCATAAAAATGTTTGTACCTGATATTAACAGCTTCATTAGAGCACAAGCCTCTCAAGCATCTCAGTTTATAAACGAAACTACAGATGGGATAAAGAATGCTTTGAGCGATGCTTATTCAAAGCTAGATACTCAGCAAAAAGAAGCTTGCGGATTAATGTATACTGCTCTAGTAAGCGCTATAGATGATTATAAAACTGAAGCGAATAAAAAAGTTTATCAGGAAATTGAGGGTGCGGATAAAAAAGTTGAGGAATATGTAGAGCAAATAGTTCCTTTTGACCAAATAGTTAAAATAACCCCTCTCATATTATCAATTCTTTTATTCACGCTCTTAGAAATTCTTAAACCATTCCTTGCTTTATTCTTTGGGATATTCTTTTCTCTAGCTGGAAAAATAAAGCCTAAATAGTTTTTTTCAAACTCTCTGAAAACAATTCATAAACTGGTAAGGTAATCTTTGATTTAAAAGTTGGCTCGAGCTGAGAAATTTCTTGAAAATTGCTTGCTTTCATAACTTTTTCTATCAAATCTTTTGCACTAGCTATAACTTCGCTTGCAAGCTTTAGGTCTACTTTCATGTATCTGGAGGAAACTAGCCCGATTATCTTGTCCAGACTGCTTATTATCACAGTTTTGTATCCGTCGAAAAACTTTTTTTCCGTTAAAAAAGAGTTCAAATCTCTTTTAATTCGCATCAAATTTTCGCTAAGCTTTTCTTCCTTAAACCTTAGGATTAGATTATCGCAAAAGCTTGACTGAAATTTTTTTGCATCAAAAAGTTCTTGAGTGGCTAAGCATAAGCTTATTGGGGTTAAATCATGCATCGTAAGCATAATCTCACTAATTTAAATGTAATTTAAGAATAAAAATTTGTTTATAAAAGGTGATTAGAATGGAAAAGATAAGAAGTCCTATAGTTGTTACAGTAGGCCATATAGACCATGGAAAAACAACTTTGTTAGATAGTATAAGGGGTACTGCAGTTACTAGGAGCGAGCCAGGAGAGATAACGCAGCACGTAGGGGCAAGTTATGTACCAGCAGAAACTATAAGAAGAATTTGTGCTGATTTGATTGAGAAATTAGAGATTAAATTAACTGTTCCTGGCTTACTTTTTGTAGATACACCAGGCCATGCTGCTTTTGTAACTTTAAGAAAAAGGGGTGGGGCAGTTTCTGATCTAGCAATTCTGGTTATAGACATAAACGAAGGATTCAAGGAACAAACTGATGAAAGTTTGAAGATTTTGAAAGAATATAAAACTCCTTTTGTGGTTGCTGCAACTAAGATAGATAGAATCACTGGTTGGAAACCTCTTGAGAATGCTTGCTTTATAGATAGCTTTAATCAACAATCTGAATGGGTGAAAGAAGAATTAGAAAAATTACTTTATCGTTTGGTTTCTCAACTTGCAGAAAGAGGTTTTAATTCTGAAAGATTCGATAGAGTTGAAGATTTTACAAAGCAAATTGCAATAATCCCATGCTCGGGAAAAACTGGAGAGGGTGTTCCAGAGCTTTTGACAATTCTATGCGGTTTGGCTCAGCAGTTTTTAAAAGATAGATTAAAAGTTTCAGAGATGGGAAGAGGAACCATCTTAGAGGTTAAAGAAGTTAGAGGATTTGGTTTAACTATAGATGTGATTTTGTATGATGGAAGTGTAAGGAGAGGAGATTATTTGGTAATAGGAGGAAAAAAACCAATAGTAACAAAAGTTAAAGCTTTGCTTATTCCAAGACCTTTGCAAGAACTAAGAGTTGAAAAACAGTTTGAACATATAGAAGAAATTCATGCAGCCGCTGGAATTAAAATTGCTGCCCCTAATTTAGAAAATGTTATTGCTGGCTCTCCAATAATTTTTGTAAAGAGTGAAAAAGATGTAGAGAAAGCTAAAGCTTTGGTTCAACAAGAGATTGAAGAAGTAGAATTTAGCAAAGAAATTAATGGCGTAATAATAAAGGCTGATACTCTAGGCAGCTTGGAAGCTTTAATTAAGCTTTTAGGCGAGGAAAATATTCCCATAAGAAAAGCTGAAGTAGGTAATGTTAGGAAAGATGATGTAATAGAAGCAAGCAATGTTTCCGATAATCTAAGAAAAGTTATCCTTGCTTTTAATGTTAAAATTTTAGAAGATGCAAAAACTTTAGCAAAAGATCTGAAGATAGAAATCTTTCAGAATAACATAATCTATCGATTGATAGAAGATTATAAAGAATGGTGTTTCAAGAGAAAAGAAAGAGAAATTCAAGAGAAGCTTGAAAGGCTGACATGGCCCGCAAAGATTAAATTATTACCAGGTTTTGTTTTTAGAGCATCTAAGCCAGCGATAGTAGGAGTTGAAGTTCTAGCTGGAAAAATTAAGCCAAAGATTTGGCTTTTAAGAAAAGATGGAAAAGAAATTGGAAGTATAAAAGAAATTCAAAAAGAAGGTAAGAATATCCCAGAAGCTAAGGTAGGGGATAAAGTTGCTATTAGTATGGAAGAACCAACCATAGGAAGGCAAATTAAAGAAGGAGATATACTCTGGGTAAACGTTCCTGAAAAAGATTTGCAGACTATACTAGCAGAATTTAGGGATAAACTAACCGAAGCTGATATGAAAGTTATTGAAGAATTGAGAAAAATTAAATCTAAAAGCTAGTTTTAATGAGTTTCAAATTTCCTAAAAAAGTTCCATCTAATAAATAAATCTTAGCTTTATCCAATTCAATAAAACTTTTTGAAATTAATGGTCCTGTAAGCTCGCTTTCTTCTAGTTTATTCAAAGGTATTCCTCCCACTAGCTTATTAAATGAAGGAAAAATTATAAGTTCTAGTCTTCCGGTTTTTTTAGTTTTATATTTTTTTCTAATCAAACTTTTGTTCAATTTTGCTTTTACCCAAACTTGTTCTATCGTTCTATAGCCTAAGGAATCCCTTATTTCAATAACTGGATGAATATGGCCCATAAACAAATAATCACACTCTATTAACTTTTTAGATGGCCATGCATGACCATGAAAAAAACCATATTTACCAATTTTAAAACCTCTTGAAGAATAAATTTTAACTTCTTTTGGAAGAATTTTTTCAAGAAAAGAATCGTGATTTCCTTTGCAGCAAATTATTTTTACCCTTTCAATTAAGCGAGAAAAAAGTTTTGGAATTTCCTTCTCTTCTCTATAGCTTATCCCAGGAACCTCATGCTTAATATCGCCCAAAATCACTAAAACTCTTGCCCCAGTTTTTTCTATAAGCTCATCTATTATTTTTCCGAATTTTTCTGCTTGAGGTGGAATAACAATTCCTGATTTAAACAGCTCATGTTCCAAACCCAAATGCAAATCAGCAATCACTAAAATTTTTTCTTTTTTGATGAATAGAGCTGGATAATTTGCTAGAAATCTTATCATGAAATCAAATAAATTTTTATTTCCTAACATTAAATCTTATTCTATGCAAGAAATAGGAGTAGTAATTTCAAGTCCTGAAGGCCCGACTAGCGATAAATTTTCTTTTGTTATCAAGGATGAAAAAGAAATTCCCATAAGAAAGGGACAGTTTGTGCAACTGGAAACGCCTGAGGGACTTTTGATAGCCAGAGTTTCGGAAATAATCAAAACTAATCGATACTTCATGAGAGCTGAGTCTGTTAGAGAGTATGAAAGAACAGGGAGGAATCTTTTTGATATTTTCCCCATAGATAGGTGGGAATATTTGGTAGCGAAAGCTATTCCTTTAGGAATTTTTTCGGATGGAATACATAGGAGAGTAAGCTTTCCTCCCTCGCCAGGACAAAAAGTTTTTAGAGTTGATGAAAAAACCTTAGCTCAATTTTTAGGGCTGGATGAAGAGAAGGGATTAAACATTGGAAAAGTAGAATTTCATGAGATTAACTCAAAATTAAACTTAACTAAACTCTTTCAAAAGCATTGCTGCATCCTTTCTCAAACAGGGTTTGGGAAATCTCATTTGGTTTCTGTGCTCATCGAAGAAATTTTAGATAGGAAAGATGAACACGGAAAGCCAGCGATAATAGTTGTTGACCCGCACGGCGAATACCATGGATTTGCTGAAGATAAAAAATACATGACAAGAACAAAGGTTTTTGATAAGAATAGCATAAGCATAGCTACCCATAAACTTTCTGCAAATCAAATTTGTGAATTTCAGCCTTTTATTACATCAGTTGAAAGGAGAGAGCTTGCTAAAATAATCGAAAAATTGAGAGAGGAAAAGGATGTTTATGACATGAATGAGCTAATTGCTGCAATCGAGCTAAGCGGGATTAAACCAATAACCAAAGCTCCTTTGCTTGCATGGCTTTCTGATTTGAATTCAACCGGATTATTCAAAAATGTCGATTCTCCTACCATAGAAGAACTGGCCAAACTTGGACAGCTAAGTATTCTAGATTTATCAGATTTCATTCATCTTAGAGATAGACAAATAGTAGTAACTTACTTTTTGAAAAAATTGTTTGAAGAAAGAAGAGCAAGAAAAATTCCTCCATTCATTTTCATAGTAGAGGAAGCCCATCAATTTGTGCCTGAACAAGTCGAAAAATCGAAAGCAATTTCCAAGAGAATAATTGAAACCGTTGCGAGAGAAGGAAGAAAGTTTAATGCTTCTTTAGTTCTAGTTTCTCAAAGGCCGATTCAGCTCTCAACAACTGCTCTATCTCAATGCAATACAAATATGATTTTAAGAATCAGCAACCCTTATGATTTAGATCATATAGGAAAAAGTTGTGAAGGAATAACTAGAGATATTATAAGAACACTTCCTGGGTTAAAGGTTGGCGAAGCTATAATTACGGGTGAGGTAGTAAATTATCCCTTGCTTGTTAAAGTAAGAGAAAGAAAAAGTAAAAAATCTGAAAAAGGAGTTGAACTAGAAAAAGCTCTGATAGAATTTAGCGAAAATTTAAAAAATAGAGAAAAAGATTTGGATGCTTTTGTTTAATTTTAGCTAACAGCTATAACTTTTGTTACCCCATCTCTCTCCTTATCCCTTTCTAGCCTGTACAAAGAACCTGTAACCGCATCTTCAAGTTTTTCCTCATGCGTAATCAAAAACACTTGGTCAACAAACTCGTTAATCCTTGTTCTTAAAGTTTCAGCCAAATCTTCTACAGCCTTAGCGTCTAAATTATGAGTAGGCTCGTCTAAAACTAACCATCTCAATTGAGGTGCTAAAACTAGAGCAAAAGCTACTCTTAAAGCTAAGCAAGCTATACTTCTTTCTCCCCCAGAAGCAAAACCTTCAACATTTATCCATTTCCCACTCCTTTCTTGTAGTTGTAATAAATAATCTCCTTCTTCTATCGAAAGTCTTATACCGACAAAATCTTGATAAGGATATAAGGTTTGCCAGAGTTTATTCATAGTATAATTAACGGCATCAACAAACTCGCTTCTCAATTCAATTTGAGTTTGCTCTAAAGCTTTCTCAAAAATTTTCAAGTCTTTAATCAGCTTATCTAATTTTTCTATTTCAGCCTTTTCTTTCGCTATTTCTTCTAACTTTTTCTCATATTCTTCTATTCTATTTTTCCTTTCCTGAATTAACTGATCAAAACTTAAAATTTTTGTTTCAACCTCTTTCTCTCTTGCTATAAGCTCTTTAAGTTTTTTCTCTACTTCTTCTAAATTTCTCCCTACAAGCTTTTCTTTAATTTCTTCAATTTTTTTCTTCAAGATTTCTTTTTCAAGTAAAAGCTCATCTAATCTCTTTCGCTTATTTTCGTAATCAGCAAATTTTATCAGAAGAATTTCAAGATTTTGTCTTTCTTCTCTCATACTTTTAATCTCTTTCTCAAGTTCATCCATATCTTTTTTAAGCTCAAGAAACCGCTTCTCTGCTTCTACAGTTTTTTCATTCAGTAACTTAAAAACTTTTTTAGATTCCTCTAAATCTTTTTTAAGTTCATCCAATTTTGCTATTTCTTTAATAAGCTCTTTTAATTTTTCAACTAACCCTTCTAGCTTCTCTACCTCCTTTTCATTCAATTCCTTCTTCTTCCTCGCATCTTCTAGTTTTTTCTCCAATTCTTCTATTTCTTTCTTTTTCTTTTCAAGTAAAGCATTTTTCTTCTCTTCGTTTAACTCTGATTCACAAAGAGGACATCTCTTTTCTGCCGAAGAAAGTTTTTCAACAATTTCTTGTAAATCTTTAATTTTTCTTTTAACCCCCTCAATTTCTCCAACCAGCTTTTCGTAAACACTTTTTCTTTCCTTTAGTTTTTCTTCTACTTTTTCCTCAACCAAGCTCTTATACTCTTTTTCTAACTCCAACTTTTCCTTAATTTCTTTTTCTAATCTTTCAATCTTATCTTTCCTAAGAAATTCAAGCTCTGCTTTTGACCTTGAAATCAAAGAATTGAGTTCTTCATAATTTCTCTGTTTCTCATTAAGCTCATCCTCAAAATTTTTCAATTTTTCTTTAATTTCCTCAAGCTTGGATTTAACTTCTTCTTTACTTCTCTCTTTCACAATTTCCTCAAGAGATTTCAGAAAGTTTAAGGTCTCTTCTATTGCACTTATAACACCTTTCTCTTCTTTTTCTAACTTCTCAAGATTTTCCTTAATAGATTTAAGTTCGTTGACTTCAACTTCGCATTTTTCCTTTTCTTTTGAAATTTTTTCCAAAGTTTTTGAAAGTTCTTCCTTTTCCTTTAAAAGTTTATCCAATGAATTTTTAAGCTCATTCAAGTTTTTTTCTAACTCATTAATATCTACTTGGTCTATTATACTTTGCTTCCCTAACTTCCTTTCAAGAAATCTGTTTGCTAAAGTTACTGCACTAGCTCTAGCTTTTTCGAACTTATCTATCATTAGTAATTCATCTATCTTTTTCATCCTCTGACCTTTTGGAATTCTTAGAAAATAATCTAAAGCATTTTGTTCAGCATAGATTGCCTTACTAAAAAGATCATACCTAACTTTCAAAGTTTTTTCAACTAACTGAGTAACTCTTTGAGCGTTTGGTGCTTCTATAAGCTTACCATTCTCCCTAAATTCCGAATAAGTTGTTCCTTTTCTTTTTTCAATAATTCTTTTAACAGAATAGTTTTTCCCATCAACTTCAAAATGAACTTCAACCTCAGCTCTATTCTTTTCAACAGGTTTCTTCATTATTATGTCATCCAGCTTCAACTTTTTAGATTGCAGTTCAGGAAAAGTGCCGAATAGAGCAAAGCATATGGCATTAAGAACGCTAGTTTTTCCTGAACCTAAAATTCCAACTAAGGCGTTCGTTCCTTGAGTAAACTTAAATTCTGATTCCAGATGGGAACGCCAATTTTTCAATTTAACTTTTGTTATCATTCTCCCATCATCTCCAGAATTTCTTTTAGTCCAGGCACGGTTTCATATTTTGATATTTCTCTTGGATCTATCCATCTATACTCTACATTCTCCCAGTTGAGTTTTATTTTTTCTGGAGATTTACATTCAAAGAGATAGGGATAGGCTTTCCATTTAACGTTTAAGCTCTCATCAGAAACTTCTATTATTTTGCCCTTTTTAAGCAATTTCAAATCTTCAATCTTTAATCCAACTTCTTCATAAAGTTCTTTCATAGCAGTCTTGTAAGGATCTCCTTCTACATAACCGCATATGCCAGACCATTTACCCCTATAAGTTCCGACTAAAGAGCTTCTTTTAACCAGCAAAATCTTTCCTTTATTTTCTAAAATGCACACTACTACATCTTTTTCTATCATTTGCTCACCCATTTTTCAAGCCCAGTTTGCTTTTCGCTCAAAGATTTCTTCAAAATTTTTTCCAGAGTTAATTGTTCTCCCAATAAGATGTTAGATGCTCTTTCTATCTCTCCCTCACTTAAAAGTTTAAAGATCTTGTCTGCATCAAAGCTTGAAGCAAACCCAAGCTCTTCTAAATTTTTTCTTAAAATGTTTATTCCAATCTCCTCGATAGAAAGTTTTTGTTCTCTCAAGTTTCTTAGAAGTTCGATTTTTCTTGCAATTTCCTCAGACTCTAGTTCTTTTGAAAATGTTAAAATTAACTTTTGAGCATATTTTTTCTCAATTTCCCTTAACTCTCTATCAGAAACCTGAATTTCTTTTCCAATTAGTTTTATTTTAACCAAAGGTTTTTTCTCAAGAGTCTCTTTTAAAATTTTTTGTAATCTCCTCTCTATTTGCTCCCTAGTTGAAATTGCATCGGAAAGTTTAATTTCTTCATAGAAAAATTTTCTAATTTTCTCTAATTTAACAAACTCTACCTTTAACCTTTTCTCCTCATTTATTTCAATTTTATAGAACCCTTTATCCGCTAGAGCTTCACTAGCTTCTAGTTGAGTGACTATCGTACTTCCAGGAAAAAGTAAAATCGTATTTCCAATTTTTTCTTGGTTAGCTGAATGGATATGGCCATCAACTATTAAATCAAAACCTTTGGGTAAATTGGAAACATTTAAACTGGGTGGCTCTAGAGGAGAATAAACATATGGTTCAATGCTTTGATGTAAGAGTAAAATATTAAAACAGTTTTCGATTGGTTTAGGATTCCATTTGGCTAGAATATCTTTAGCGTATCTTTCTGGTACTCCAGACATTCCATGGATTGCAACTTTTACCCCATCCTTCTCAAAAACTATTGTATCGCAATGTAAATGAATAAGAATTCCTGCATTTTCCAAAGCTTGGACAGGATTGATTATATCTCTTCCGCTTCTTTCGTGCGTTCCATGAATAGCTATAACTGGCAAATGCTCTAAAGTTCTGCTTGAAATTTTTTTAAGCTCTTTCGTGCAAGAAACAAGTTTAACTCCTTTATTTGCTTGAAGCAATGGTTTAACCAAAACTTTTATCGCTCTGGCCCAAACGCTTGTTTTCGGTACTCTCGAATCGAAAATATCTCCGGCTATTAAAATTAGATCGCAGTCCAAGGCTTTCTCCATAGCTTCTCTTGCATTATCAAAGCTATCGTTTTCTAGCTCCGAATTATAAGCATAGCCAAAATGAAAATCTGAAAGTATTGCAAGCCTCATACCAACCTAAAAATATGAAGTAGTCTTTAAATATTTTTGTAGGGTAAATTTCCTATAAATAATATGTGATTCGATGGAAAAGCAGCAAGGTATAACAGTTAAAAAATCTGAAAATTTTCCTGAATGGTATACTCAAGTAGTTTTAAAGTCTGGGCTAGCTGATTATGGGCCAATCCAGGGAACTATTGCTTTTAGAGAATACTCTTTTGCAATCTGGGAGAAGATTCAAGCCATTTTTAATGAAATGATTAAAAAAACTGGGCATAAAAACGTTTATTTTCCGATGCTAATTCCCGAAAGTTTTTTAAAAAAGGAGGCTGAACATTTTAAAGGCTTTACTCCAGAAGTTTTTTGGGTTACTCAAGCTGGGGATAGAAAATTGAGCGAAAGATTAGCAATTAGACCAACTTCAGAAACCATGGTTTACTATTTTTTCTCTAGGTGGATAAGGAGTTGGAGAGATTTGCCTTTGCTAGTTAATCAATGGTGCAACATAGCTAGAGCTGAGATTAAATCAACCAAACCTTTCATCAGAACCACAGAATTTTTGTGGCAAGAGGGTCACACTGCCCATGCAACTAAAGAAGAAGCTGATAAAGAAGTTATGCTAATTTTAGAGTTTTACAGAAAAATTATCGAAGACTACTTAGCAATTCCTGTTCTAGTTGGAAAAAAGAGCGAGAGAGAAAAGTTTGCTGGAGCTTTATATACTACAACTTTAGAAGCTTTGATGCCAGATGGAAAAGCTTTACAAATAGGTACTTCCCATAATCTGGGACAAAACTTTTCAAAACCGTTTGAAATTAAATTTTTGGACAAGGATGAAAAAGAAAAATATGTTTGGACGACTTCCTGGGGTATAGCCTCTCGGCTAATAGGAGCAATTATAATGGTTCATGGAGACGATAAAGGCTTAGTTTTACCGCCAAATATTGCACCAATTCAAGTTGTTATAATACCAATTTATTACAAAAAAACAGAAAGAAAGGAAGTTTTAAGAAAAGCAAAAGAAATTTTGAGTAAATTAGAGGAAAATAAAGTTTCTGCTTTCTTAGATGATAGAGAAGAGTATACGCCTGGATGGAAATTTAACGAATGGGAATTGAAAGGGGTACCTTTAAGAATCGAGATTGGACCAAAAGACCTGGAGAAAAAGCAAGTTGTAGTGGCAAGAAGGGACAATTTTGAAAAAGTTATAGTTAAGGAAAAGGACTTAATTAAGAAGTTGAACGAGTTACTCAACGAGATTCAAAAAAGTCTTTTTAGGAAAGCGAAAAAATTCCTGAAAGAAAATATTTTTATCGCAAGAAATTTTGATGAGTTTAAGAAAATCATAAAGGAAAAAGGAGGTTTTGTAAAAGCTTGTTGGTGTGGTAGCGAGGAATGTGAGGAAAAGATTCAGGCTGAAACAGGAGCAACCATCAGAGTAATCCCTTTTGAAAAGGAAAAGATTTTTTCAAAATGTATCTATTGCAGGAAAGAGGCTAAGGAAGTTGCATATTTTGCAAAAGCTTATTAAATGCTGCTTTTTAAAATTAAATTAATGAGAATTTTGAAAAATTTTAAAGTAGATCCACTAAAATTAGTATTGGCTATTTTACTGTTTTTCTTCTTTTTATTATTCTTTGCTACCACAATCTCCCTATATCTAGGTGAAAGTGTTACCTGGTGAGGAAATGATATGGATTATATCCTGGATAATTTTTCTAAGCCTTATATTTATAGCATCTTACAAAATTGCAGGCATAATAGTTGATGCTAACAGAAAATTAGGGATGCTTCTCTCCATTGTACTCATCTTCGTAATCCCTTTTTGGCTATTTTATCCCAATTTTTATGGAACGCCTATAAACGGAGGAGAACTGGTTATTCGAGTATCCGATGCTGTTTGCAGCGATAATGAAGGAAAAATTCAATATTCGGCAAAAATAAGAAATCTAGGATCGAAATATGAAATATCTAAAGGTGACCTATTTGTGTTTATTGACGGTAATTTAACGTCAAATATAACATTAAATCCAGAGGTTATTTTGCCCGGTAAATTTTCGAATTTAATATACGACGGAAGACTATACAAAAGGGATAGTACATGAGATAAAAATAGCAGGACCGATGAATTCGGAAGAAGTTTATATTGTTTGTTAAGCAAATTTTGCTCAAATCAAAACCACAAAATATTTAAATATAAGCTTTCCAATTATTTTTAGTTTTCTGGTGATTCTTTTGGTAAAGTTTGGGGAAGAAAAGCCTGAAATCAAGAAAACAGGAACAACTACTGTAGGATTAATTTGCAAGGATGGAGTAGTCTTAGCTGCAGAAAAGAAATCAACGCTTGGCTATTTAGTAGCTAGTAAAGAATCAGAGAAAATTTTGCCCATAGAGGATCATATAGCTTTAACCATAGCAGGAGCAAGCGGGGACGCTCAAGCTTTGGTAAGATACATGAAAGCAGAGCTTAAGCTCTTTGCAATCCAAAATCAAAGAAAGATTTCAGTAAGAGGAGCTGCAACTCTATTAGCGAATATTTTGCATTCTGGTAGATGGACCTTCTTGCCTTACATGGTTCAGCTTATAATTGCTGGTTATGATGATTCTGGCCCAGCTATCTTTACTTTAGATGCTATAGGAAGTGTGGAAGAAGAGAAAAAATTCTTTTCTACTGGTTCTGGTTCCCCAATAGCTTTAGGTGTGCTAGAAGATAGTTATAAAGATGGAATTTCTGTCGATGAAGGAATAAAGCTTGCGGTTAAAGCGATAAAGGCTGCGATAGAAAGGGATATAGGGTCTGGTGGAAAAGGAATCGATGTTGCTGTCATAACCAAGGAAGGTGTAAGGCTGCTAAAGAAAGAGGAAGTTGAATCTCTTTTGAAGTAAAAGAGTGAGTGAAATGGAAATTCTGGAAAAAGTAAAGTCTAGATTACCGAGTGAAGTAGTCAGCAGAATAGAGTTAGAAGGTTCGGAGATAGTAGTCTATACAAAGGATAAAGAATTTTTCTTGACTTGCGAGGATCAAATAAGGAAAATAGTTAGCGAGTTAAAGAAAAGAATAGAGGTAAGGCCGGAAAAAAACATTTGTTTAGATGAAGAATATGTAAAGCAGAAAATAATGGAAATTGTTCCTGAGGAAGCTAAAATAAGGAATATTTATTTTGAACCAGAGAGGAGCTTGGTAATAATCTCTGCTGAAAAGCCTGGCTTGGTAATTGGAAAAGGAGGTGAAACTTTTAGGAAAATTAAGCACGAAACTCTCTGGGTTCCGAGAATAGAAAGAGTTCCTTCCTTGAAATCTGATATAATCGAGGGTATAAGGAAAGTCTTGCATAAGAATGTTAAATTCAGGAAAAGATTTTTGAATGAAGTTGGAGAAAAGATTTTCGGGGAAAGAAAATCAAACAGAAATTGGATAAGGATTATTCCTTTAGGTGGTTATAGGGAAGTTGGAAGGAGCTGCACCTTAATAGAAACTCCTAAATCAAAAGTTTTAGTTGACTGCGGAGTTAACGTAGGTGGTTTAAACGGAAATTTGCTTCCCTATTTTCAAGCTAAAGAGTTCGATTATACAGAATTAGATGCGATAATAGTTTCCCATGCCCATTTAGATCACTGCGGTGCAATTCCTATGCTTTATGAGCATGGATATGACGGACCCTTATACATGACAACCCCAACCATAGACCTAGCTGTTTTGCTCTGGCTAGATTTTATAGATGTGATGCAAAGGAATGGGATAAACCCTATTTTTACTGCTAGAGGTGTTAAAGAGGCTGTGAAGCATTGTATAACTTTAGAGTATAACGAGGTTTCTGATGTTGCTCCAGACGTGAGGTTAACTTTTGCTAACGCAGGCCACATTTTAGGCTCAGCCTTAGTTCATTTGCATATTGGTGAAGGAATGCACAACATTCTATACGCATGCGACCAAAAGTTTGGAAGAACTACCTTGCTAGACCCTGCCCAGACCAAATTCCAAAGAATAGAAACCTTGATAACTGAAGCAACTTATGGAGGAGCAGATGATATAATGCCTCCTAGGCATGAGGCAGAGAAACAGCTAATGGATGTAATTAACAAAACTATGGAAAGAGGAGGAATAGCACTAATTCCTTCATTTAGCGTTGAAAGAGCTCAGGATGTGATGGTAATTCTTGCTGAAAATGATTTTCAATATCCAGTTTTCATAGATGGAATGATTTGGGATGCTAACGGCATTTTTAGCGCATATCCAGAATATCTTTCAAGGAGAATTCAAAGAAAAATTTTTGCTGGAGAAGATCCTTTTGTTAATCCTATATTCAAAAGAGTTGCTTCACAAGCAGATAGGGAGAAAGTAATGAATGAAAAGCCATGCGTAGTAATTTCAACTTCTGGAATGCTAATAGGTGGACCCGCTCTAACTTACTTACAAAATTTGGCAGAAGATCCAAAAAATACTTTGATATTCGTCGGCTACCAAGCTGAAGGCACGATGGGAAGAAGGATACAAAAAGGGTGGAAAGAAATTCCTTTCAGGAATGAAGAAGGAAAAACCTATACTGTTAAGCTTGAGATGGAAGTTCAAACTGTTAACGGATTAAGCGGACATTCAGACAGAAATCAATTGCTTGCTTTCGTAGGGAAGCTTAGCGATAGGCCTGAAAAAGTGATAGTTTGCCATGGAGAGAATTCAAAAGTTTTGCAGCTAGCAAGAAGTATCCACAAGCTTTTTAGGATAGAGACAGTAGCACCGAGAAATTTAGAAAGTATAAGGTTAAGATAAAAGAAAAGAAAAAAAAATAATTATGAAAAAATCTGTGATTTTAGTATTTTTTGTACTTATTTCCTTCCCTTGCGCAAAGGCTCTTACTTATGCTCAGAATTCAACTAACAACACAGTAGCAGGATTCCCTACACTTTTCAAGCTTAAGTGGTTTGATAATAAAGGATTGTCCGGCTATATTTTTTCTACCAACAATTCTGGTAGCTGGGTTAATAGTAGTTTTAAATTCTTCCAAGGGAACGAATTTCCAAGAAGTAAAGGAATGAGCGAAGTTTCTGTCCAAGAAGTAGATAGTGTATATAGGATAACCGGGGAAAGGATAAACGGCGTGCCAAGATATGTGATTGATGTTGAAAAAAATGGTTCATCTACTCATGGAGAGGTTAAATCTCTTTCAATCTTTGGAAAAGAATTCCCAAAAGAATGGGGGTCTAACCTTGGTTTTTATGTATGGGGTCCGAGCGGTTATTTAGGAAGTGGAGGAGGGATTTCTAAATATTCCAGTGTTCAGTTAGTGGAAAGGGGACCATGTAGAATTTATATTCACACAGAAAATACTTCCTCGGCCTTAGGAGCTGTCTCAAATTGCTTGTCAGATGTTTGTTGGAACTCTTCTATAGATATTTACGCTTATCCTACCCATTACATCCAGGTTAGAAAAGTTTGGGGAAACTTTAGTGCTATTCAAATGTATGTTGGCGGGCCAACATGGCAAGTACCCTATGGATTGGGTAAAATCAGTGGCTTTCCCCCTTTTAGTTCAGTTGCTTGGTATTTTACAAATGGAAGTTACTATGCTGCAAACAATACTTGGGGGATAACTATTAAAAATGATAATTTTATGCAATATGTTTCAATTCTATTTGATGAAAGTAGGCATGACAGAACTTTTGCACTAGCACCAATTTTTTCCCAACTTACTAACAACCCTCAAATAAGTTGGAGTGTTAATAATAATCCTACTTACTATGTTGTTGATTTGGGATTCAATGGAGGTTATAATCCAAGCCCATATGTTTTTGGTTATGCTATCTTTTTTGGAAATTATGGAAATAAAAGCTTGGAAGAAAACTCTTCCGTCTGGTTAGGATTTAAGGACTTAACTCTTGATATTTACTATCCGGCAGAAATTTTAATTATAAATGGGACTTATGAAGGGAGGGATACCACTCTAACTTATAATTTTACTGCTAATTCTAATCTACTAAGGTTTAGCTTCTCTACCAATAATTTTTCAAGAACTTATCCTGTATTTAAAATCAGAGGCTTAGGTAATCCATCAGCAATTAAAAATCACATATGGTACAGAAATGTTACATCCGAACCAGGAACCTGGCAAAGGTTGCATGAAGGAAAAGACTTTTTAATTCAAGAGGGTAATTCAACTTTTTTTGGTTATGACTACATTCTAATTTCTCTGAATGCAACTTTTAGCCCTAAAACCAAGCATGAATTTTGGATTAGCAATGGTAGCGATCCTGTAATAAAAGAAGGTTGGTCTGAAGAAGAAGAAATATTGAATCCGAGTCCATTCACGCTAGTAGCATGGAAATTCTATGCAAACAATTCTGCCAACGAATGGAACGAAAGCGAAACTTTTGCACTAGTTACTAAACCACTCGAATGCAGCGGAACTTATCCTCCATCAAGCGGAGATTGGATAATTTCAGATAATACCAAATGCGAGTGTGCTTCAGGAAATAATATTACATTAGAAGGAAATATTTTGCTCGTCAAAAATGGTAATTTAACTATCGATAACTGTTTAATTTGGATTGATCAAAACTATTCCAACCAATTCAGTTTTCAAGCAAATGGTTCATCTAAGTTTGAGCTTAAAAATTCGAGAATGGATTCACCTTTCTCCTTTATCCTTTCTTTTAAAGAAAGTTCCTCAGCAGTTTTAAAAAATTCCTCAATTCCTTTAAGCCTTAGCTTTTTTGATAGTTCGACTTCTCGAATAGAAAATTCGAGCATATATTTTGCTACATTCGATAATTTGAGAAATGACATATCTGATTCTAATTTTTCTTCTGCTCACTTTACAAAAGGAGATAATTGGATAAGCAGCTCTACTTTTGAAGATACAAACTTCACCTTTTCTAAAAACAATATCTTTAAGTCAAACATTACTTATGCTTGGTTTAAAGATTCAATAAATTACATAAGTAATTCAAAACTAATCAACGCTACTTTCAGAGGAAGTAGTCAAAATTCTATCGAAAGTTCAACCTTTTCAACTGTTTATTTTGAAGAAAACTCTTCTTTCTCGATCTATAACTCAAGCTTTGAGGAAGCCTTCTTAGAAAATTCATTCGGAAATTACCCTCTACTAAGCTTTAAGTTTCCTATAATCTTCTTTAAAACTGGGTTTGAAAGCCAGAGTTTAAAAGAGTGGGATGGTTGGAGTAATTATGGAGGAGCTATAGGAATAGATAATGAAAGTGCGTATAGAGGAAACTATTCTATTCATGTATACAACAATGGAGGATCTTCTTGGAGTCATCTAGCAGTTTACAAAGATACGATAAATAGTGAAATGTACGTTCAGCTTTATTTCAAACTAAGTAGGCTTCCTCCCTCAGGGAAAAAAACTGGAGCCATTATATCCTTTAACTTCTATGTAAACGAATCTTATCAACCAGTAATAGGCTTGATCTACATAGAAAATGAAAGTGGGAGATATTTTCTTAAAGACTTATGGGTTAGAAGCGGTAGTAGTTATTTGGACACAGAAAAAGTTGAGATAAACATCACCCCCGACACTTGGCATAAGCTAGGCTACTATCTAAAAATAGACGAAGTTAACGGGGAAGATAGAATATTTTTTGATGGAGAAGAAGTCTTAAGGAGAAAAAATGTTAATAATAGTTACTTTAAATATCCAGTTAGAATTAGGATAGGAGATTATGCTAGTCACACAAACGGGGCTAACTGGGAATATGATTTGTATATAGACGAAGTTGTAATAGCTAAGGACGCGAATGTTGACGAAAAATTATCTTCTATCAATAAGTTAAATGTCCTTTCAGCGAGTAATGCTACCCTAAACGGCGATTTTCTGGTAAATCAGCTAAACTGGATAAATCAAGGGAAAATCAATAGAAACTTTAATGTGATAGTAAGATACTTAGACGAATCCCTTCCGCTTGCTCCAATCAAAACCGAAGTTTATGATAACTCAAGTAATTTGATATGGAGTACTATAACAAATTCAAGTTATCTCAAAATTCCTCTCCATCTCAACTTTACAAATTATGAAGCAGGAAATTTCACTCTTAGAATTACTGATGGTGTGCAAGAAAATTTCACTCAAATAGGATTTCTTAGAAAAACGCCGCTAATAGTTTATTTAAAACCAACCCATTGCACAGGCTCTCAACCTCCTGAAAGCGGGGACTGGATAATAAATGTGCCAACCTCTTGCATTTGTAGCCCTGGAAGACAACTTCTAATTAAGGGAAAAACTTATGTCTATTCAGATTTCAACTTATCTCGCTGCACTCTAAAACTAAAGGGAAGCTCAAGTAATTTTTATGCAAAAAACTTTTCTAAGGTTAGGATAGTAGATTGCATTCTAACGGCTTATGAATGGCCTAGATTTGAGTTTTTGGAAAATTCGAAGAGTGAAATAATCAATTCAACTTTTTACAGAGGACTTTATTTTGGAGGTAATTCAACAAACATGGTTATTAATTCCTATTCACCTTATTATTACATTGAGGTAGCCGGAGAAAGTAATTCAACCCTAATCAATTCTGATATATCTCAACTATACATAGGTTCTACGATTCCGCATAACCTCAGAATAGAAAATCTCCATTCTGGAAAAGGAATTAACAAATATATTAAGGCTGAAAATTCTAACTTTACGATAAACTTAACAAATATGACCATAGATTACATAAGATTTTATTCAAGCTCTACAAGCAACAACACGATAATAAATAGTCGCTTAGGATATTCAAGATTTACTCAAAGCTCAAAGAATAGAATTATAAATACAACTTTCTCTGATAATATATGGTATCCTGACATTGACTTTTATGGAGATTCGGATAATGAAATAATTAATTCAACCTTTTTCCTCCATCCTCGCTTTTATGAATCTTCAAGCAATAAGATTATTAATTCGACTTTCTACAATGAAACATTCTTTTGTGGAGATTCGGATAATGAAATAATTGGTTCAGTTTTTTACAACACATCGAACTTCTATGAAGAATCCTCTACCGACATTTCAAGCTCTGAAACAGAAGAACTAAAAATAGGCTCTACAATTCCTCATACATTAGAAATTGAATATTTAAAACCAGGTAGTTTAATTTCAAATTATATAAAAGCGATAGATTCTGCATTTAGCCTCAATTTAACCAACGTAAACATAACTTTTTTAACTTTTTATGCAAGCGACCATTCCATCAACCTAATTAACTCAAGCTACTTCTCCCTTGGAAATTTTTATGCCAATTCTTTTACTTACATAACTAATTCAACCTTTGATGAAATAAAATTCGGATACGTGCCAAGCTATAAGGAATATATAAGGGATTGGTTAATTCTAGGAATGTTTAGTGAAGGTTCATCTACTCAAAAAGATTGTGCTTGTGATTCGTCTAAAACAACCATATGCGATTCTTTTATAGATGAAACAAATGCTGCTCCCTATCCAGGAAAGCTGGAAGCTGGAAGAGTATGGGTAGAGTATCATGATGTTGACGGAACCATAGATTTGGATAAGGAAGTTTTTGAGCCTGATATAGATAATGATTATGTTGTTGCATATGCTTTTGCGTGGGTTTATAGCCCAGTTACTCAAAGTGCTCAATTAAGGGTAGGGTCTGATGATGGAATAATTGTTTGGCTTAATGGAAATAAAGTTATAGATAATGGGTATGCTTGTAGAAGTGTGGGAACTGACCAAGATATAGCCGATGTAGCCCTTAACCAAGGATGGAATAGGCTTTTGCTTAGGGTTGGTGAAAGAGAAGGAGATTGGAAATTTAAAGCAAGATTTACCGATTCTTCCGGAAACCCTCTCACTAACATTAAATTCAGAAGATATGGGCCAACTATAAGGTTAAGTAATTCGACCATTAAGAATTGGTCTATTCTTAATATTTCTAATTCAACTATAAGAGGGAATTATACGAACCTGGGAGATATAATTTCCTGGGAAGATGAAGGAAATGTTCTAAGATATTTTCCAGTAAGAGTTTTATACAAGAATGGTGTTCCGGCCCAAGGAGCTAACGTTTCGATTTACGCTTCTCCAGAAATTGTTTGGAGTGGTTGCACAAATTCAGAAGGTTATGCTGTAGATCCAGTAAATGTAGACGAACCTTACATTCTATTTAATTCAACGAATTATGATCATGAGTTTACCTTAGTTGTAAACGATAGCGTTAATTGGAATAATACAACTAAACTAAACTTTTTAACAAACACAACGGACGGAATTACAATTATATTGGAAGGTGATGTCGTATTACCTTTCAAGCATCATGGCTATCTTGGTATTAATTATGCGCCATTAACTCTAGGGACGATTTTGCCAGTTAACGTATATGCAGTTAACGACGGTGCCACGGAAGATGATTACAGAATAGATGTCTACTATCCAAGCCAAGTCTATGTTGAAGTTTATAATAAAATTATAAGAAACGTTAAGCCAAGAACTATAGGAAAGGGACAAATAGGAATTAAATTACTGGCAGAAATTCCTGAATCGAATCCAATAAACCTTACCGTTAGGATAACCTGCCTAAGATGCCCTTGTCCGTCTATAGATGAAAAAAATATTACTGTATACGGAAGCTCTCCTACCTTAAAAGGAATTGGTATGGAAGAAATTATTTTTGTAATACTACTCTCAACACTAATTCTCTTTTTCTCTTCAAAATCAATAAGGATAGCCAAGAGTTAAATCAAACCTGTAAACCTCATACATATCTCTGTTCTCAACATTAAGATAAGAAGTTGTATAACCAAGTTTTAAGTTAGCTGGAAAAAGTTCTCTAGGGTTTTTATTGGATGCCCATAGAATCAAAGCTATTAAAAGCATTCGCTCATCATCTCCAACTCCTTCCTTAGTAAAGTCTGCAATCCATGCTGTTCTTCCTAGAGAAGAATTTAAAATTATTCCAGGAATTGGTTCACCTGCCGCAGTTTTATTATTAGCCTGAATCAAAATTCTTTTATAACCTTCTTCACCTTCTATCGGCGCTAAGACATTATAAACCCCCCATCTATTAACCAAACCATTTGCTTTTGCTTTCCCTAATACAATACCTTTTTTCACCCCTGTCAATCCTGAAAGAGTGTATCCAAAATCTGAGGGAATAAAATCGTGAAATTTATAATTTGGTCTGAAAGAAATCCCAATTTTATCTGTCTTAATATAATTCAGGATAAAGGTAAAGTTAGTCGTATTATCATAAAAATCGACTATATGGAATTTCCCTCCTTCTTGAACTCTGGTATCTGCTGTTCCATTATAATCGGTATCTATATAAATTGCAGAATCGCAAACCCAAAATTGAAAGCTTGCAGGTCTAGTTTTTACTTCACTATCCTCTGTATAAACTTCTACATTAATCTTAAAAGTTCCATTTGCTTTAAGGCTACAAGATGGCTGAGCCAGATTTTCGACTGGTATTGAACCATAGTAAGGAGATGTAAAAATTGGAATAGGGATTCTATAGAAATATTTCCATGGTTTATAAATTAGTTCGTTAGTTGAGTTTGGGGGCTTCCTAAATTCATCGTAATCTATCTCTCCAACTTGTTGGGAAGTAGCACTTCCCAAGCCAAAAATTTCTCTGTAAACACTATCGCCACCTGGCCCAACTTGTTGTAAAGAAGGATCAACAACGAGAATAATCCCATTCCCTCTTTCCAGATATTTTTCGAATTCTTCCTTGAAAGATTCCAGGGTTTTATTTCCAAAAATTATTAGCAGATCTGATCTTTTATTCGGGTTGTTTATTTCATCCAAATTCGAGTAAAGTATTACAAATTCAATTTCTCTTCCATTAATCTCTAAACCAGCTAACCATTTCTGCAATTCATTTATTTCATCAAGCGTACAATTACATGCTATGAAAATTTTACTCTTTGGCGTTCCTTGATGGCTATACTTATATATTAGATTTGTTTCATTTAGAGTCTGATCTAAAACTTCGTTTAGAAGAGTTGAATTAAAAGTGAATTCGTATAATTTACCAGAAGAGTCTAGAGAAGAAACTATATCCCTTCCCCTAAGTAAAGTTAAAGCTTCGTCCCATCTTGATCTGTACTGAAATGGAGGAAAGAGGATTGTAAATGCCACTATTAGGATGAGTATGGCAGTTACTAACTCAACAAATGAGACAAAGCCTTTCATTTCCAAACCCTTAATTCAAGCTTTCCATAACTTCCATCATCCAGAGCAACGATTCTTTCTACATAGGCTGATGGTTCTCCAGCCTGAGGTAAACCACAAGTTAATAAAAGCGAGTTATCTTCGATTCTTTTAATGATTAAGTAAAACTCAGCCTCTAAGCCAAATCTTGCTTTTAGGGAATTATAACCCTCTTGAGAGGAACAGATTTCGTTCAACCTTCTTATTTTCTTTAGAGAAAGTAAATTCGGTTTATCTTCGTTTGAAGCAAGCCCTAGCCTTTTAACTTCAATTCTCTCCTCATCGCTAAAGCTCAAGAAAAATTCTGGTTCAGGGATATGATATTTTCTTATCGTGATATTATCTATATCTACTATTGTATCCTTGCTGTCATAAGCATTAGTAAAGAAGTACCAATCATTAATTGAAGAATCAAGTGGAAATTCGAATCGTTGATTATTCACAAGAAATGTTATATTTGAATAATTTAGCTTCATTCTCAGTTGATAGGAGGATATAGATCCCTTTTGGATGAGCAAATAGCTAATGTTTATATCATCAAACATCCTTCCATCAGTGCTTATAGGATAATTATCATATTGTGTGATTTTTATTTTAAAGGAAGAATTGATTTCAGGACACCAATCAGGATCGGCTGTAATATTAATCTTTACTTTTGTCCATGTGTTACCCACATCCCCTAGATTACCTAAATGATACCAATGATTTCCGTCGCAAGTAAAATAATAAGCATCTGAATTGTAATGTCCATTGTGGTCAGCTCCTGAACTTTGTTCATCATTTGTTTCCCTATGCCAAAAAGTTAGAATTATTTGATTTGCTCCTGAAAAGTCGTAGTTTGTTATTATTTCGTTTAAATTAAGAGTTCCGCTGGAACTAACATCCATCGTCAACCCATAATTCCCAGACCTATAGTAAGAGGTTGGGACTTGTATTCTTCCTTGAGGGGTTGAAGAATAAGTTGTCCAATTAGAGGATATAGACCCAGATTCCCAACCTTCAAAGAATTCTTTCCATTTTTCTATTTTCTTTCCATACTCGATACTGCTAAATTCTTGAGGAATGAAGTTAGAATATTTAACAAACCTTACATGAGTTTCGTTGAATTCAAAAACTAAAGCATTTTCTGGTCTTCCATAGCCATCCAAAGTTCCGTTACCAAAACCTATCATCCAGTTTTTGAGCGAAGAATTAGGGATGATAAAGGCTTCAAGACTTATAGGCATGTTAAAGGTTTCCCTACTTCTTGCATGAGAGTAATATTCTCCTTCGCATTCAACCATAATCCTAAGCTTTCCATCTATTATAAAAGGTTCTCTTGAACATCTTTCTGGAAAAATTTTAACAATCTTTGAAGTAGTATTTTTCTCTCCTACCGAGTCTGAATTAAAGGTTATGTATATTTTCCAGTCAGTATATTTTTCACCGGTAGCATTAATCTCCCAACTAACAAGACAGTTGCTACCTCCATTTAAATTTGAGCTGCATAACTTAGTAGGCAATGAAGTGTAAAATGGTATCGCATTTGGGTCATCGCTAATCGATGAAGTATTATATTTAATCGTTGCTGTCACCCTTTCACAATTGCCTTCTATGCAAATCGCTCTTCCTGTAATAGTGAAATTAGAATAGCGAGAAACATTAATAAATTCTTGTGAGGGATAAGAAATTTCTACCACAAGAATTCCAGGAATTATTTTTATTAGAGAGTCTTCTGTATTATCCTCCAACGAAAAACCAGAGCTTGAGGTAGAATTAAATATCACATCAACATTCCAATATGTGTTTATATCGCCTGTAGCAACAATTTCCCAAGAAACGTTCCAGGTTTGATTTTCTTCTAAGACTTCAAAAGCAAATGTATTGACTGAAGAAGTTAAATAAGTCTCATAAATGTTTATCACATCAAAATCTGTAGAGTTAATGTAAAAATTGAGAATTACTTCTCCAGCTTGACTAATTAAACCGGAAGATTTATTTACATCTATTGTGTAATCTTCCAGTCCAAAATTCTTAAGCCATACATACCAACTATTTGATGTAAAATTGTATATTCTTACATAAGAATTAAAGTCATTCCCCTCGTCTGTCGCCTTTGTTCTTACGAAAAGGATACCTTGGGAGGATGAAACGATAAAAGTAAAATTCAAGGATGAAGGTTGTGGAGGATTTGAGTTCCAAAGCTGTCCACCACTACTATTACTACCATCAAAAGCATTTCCTATACATGAGCAAAAACCTTCACAAGAATAGTTGAAAGGTTTTAAAGATGATGGTAAAGTGTAAAATGGCTGGGCGCTTTCTGCTGTACTAATTGGGGTGTCAGGAAAGGGTGAAGATTTGTTATATCTTATAGTGGCAAACACTTTCCTACAGCTGGTCTTATATCCTCTACAAGTAACGCTCGCACTAACCTTGAACGGTTCCCCTTTTAAAACTTCATAATAAGAAGGTGGATTAGAAATGTTTACTTCTAGGTAGGGGGGTTGAACCGTGTAGAAAGTAAAGGTATCCGTTCTTCCCCAATTTCCATTTTTATCGCTAGCCCTTACATACCACCTAACTCTACACCCAACTGTTGAATTAATAGTAAAAGTTAAGTTAAGCCATCTGCTCAAGCCACTAATACTGCCTGTGTTTATTTTTTGGAAATGATTCGTACAGTTGTCTAACCAAAATTCGTATTGTTTTAACCCTGCACAGTTATCAAATAATTTAACCGAAAAGCTAACGGGAAATCCTGCATAAGGTACAGAAGTAGAATTACAACAATAAGTTGGTAGAGTTGTGTCATACTTATTGCTTAATGGCAAAAAATCTGTGTTTTTCCCATCATTTGTAATATTGTACGGCTCATCACAAAACCCATCACAATCGTTATCCTCGCACGTATCAGAATAACCATTTCCCATTAAATTTGTCCAATAATTTCCTCCTATCTCATTACCTAAGGAATAAATTCTTTCTCCAATCTGTCTTGTTGTATTCCAATGATTTGGAGGAGACTCACTTGTAGTTGGGTGCTTCCCAATTTTGTAGTTAACACTATTCTTGAATTCATTATTGTAAAATTTATTATATTTTGCCCCCCAATTGATCTCAACACCAATGTTGTTTGATAAAATTCTTGAATTTTTAATTTCATTAGACCAAGAACCCCAATCTAAATATAAGCCTTCTGTATTGGAGTTTATCCTACTATAATTTAACTGATTCTCATCTGAATCATAAAGATAAATACCATAATCATTGCTGTAAACATCCAGATTTTGAAATGTGTTCTTGTTGGTATTATAGAAATATACCCCTTTCTTCCATCCGGTTATCTTACAATTTTTTACAGTAATATATCCATTAACAGGTCCTCCCGTACCACTACTCAGCCTCGTATATATACCATAATCTCCGTTTAAACCTTGAATAGTATATCCATCGCAATCTAAAGTGATACTTTTATTTTTTATGTAGAAACAGGTAGTTCCTGAAAAAACGTTGGAAGTTAAGACATAAGTTTCTCCTTCTTTATCCAAAATTCCACAGTTATTAATATATATAACAGCTGCAGTAATTTTGCTCAAAAGCATAAAAAAGAATGTAAGATTTACTACAAGAAATATTTCATTCTTTATTCTCAAACTCCCACCTTTCATTAGCATAAGTCAAATTCTCAAAATCATCAAAAAAATCAAAAGTTCTCTTTGCATTGCTTGAAGATTCTAAACTTAAATCTCCGTAATACATATAGATTGTTTCATTCTTTCCGTAAGGAGGTATATCCATCCTGACCCAAATGCTTGTGTTATCAGAATTACAGCCTTTTTCTAAATAATAAGGAAGAAGTTGAAAATTAGAATCAGTAAACCTTATATCCTTACAACTTGAATTCATCTTTCCCTGAGAAATTAAATAGCTTGTGTTTATTAAGAGCAAAATGGAATAGTCTGAAAACCCATTTCCTATACCGCTAACGTTTATAGGGAGTCTATAACTCCAGAGTGCTGGACCAAAATATTCCTTCTCCCAATCAGAGGGTTCACCAGGATTTCTAATCAAAATTTCTGAAATTTTAAAAGCCTTTGCTCTCTTTGTTTCAGCTTCTATCCCCATTTTGACACTAGGAGATAGCTGAAAAATTATGAAAAGGAAATATACACTCGACATTACAAACAATAAAACCGTTACTACAAACTCCCAGCTTAATTGAGCTTTCACAATTATAATTTTTTAAATTTTTAACTTAAGCTTTAAACTCCTAAAAGCTTTAGATAAACTAGGATATAGAAAGCTCCTACTACACAGGAAACCATTATCACGCTATGCTTTATTCCAGCTATCATCGAATTTTCACTTATTTGACCGGCAACTATCCCTGAACAAAAAGATACAATTATGCTCATTAAAAAGAAGAGAGAAACGTAATATGCACCTATATTTTTAGCTTCAAAAACATCTCCCGTTCCTAAAGCACTCGAAATTGTATTAAAAATTCCGCATACGGTATAGCCAAAACCAGTTGCTTGAGAGCAAGGATTGGAAAGACCCAAACCCATTCCTCCCATACCCCCAAAAACACTTCCTCCTGTTTCACTTTCAGTAGCGACTTGAAAGATGGGTATCATGAGCCTATTTATAGCGATAACTATTCCTATAAACATGAATGAAATTGCATACATCAGGATAACGTATTGGCTTAGCAAACTTTTTCTTTCTTTCTCCGATTCTTCAACCATGGTCATGCTATCTGCTACTGATTCCAGGGTTGAAATGACATCTCCACCAGACTTGAAAGATTCTCTTATGGTCCTTAAAGCAGAAGAAAGCTTTTTACTCTGCTTAACCCTTCCAGCAAAATAATCCAGAACTTTATCAAAAGGAATTGCCCAAGAAAGCTGATGAGCCATTTTTTTAACATGTGGAGAAAGCTTTCCATAATCTATATTACTATTCAGAATTACTGCTTGGTGAAAGGGCATTCCGGAGCGTATAGTTTCGACCACGTCCCTTAAAAATGTTGGAAATCTTGTTTCTATTTCTTTTAAAGTTTTATGTGTTTGGTGTCTGAAAAAGATTTGAGGCCCAACTATTATGAAAGTTGAAAGGATTATGGAGTTGCCCATGACACCCAAATCTCTACTCCAAATTCCTATAAATATGAAAATTGCAGAAGCTGCTAGAGAAATTATCAAAATTTTGATTTCCTTCTTAAGCTTAATCTCCATTTATTCTCCACCCGGATTCATAGACCTAATCACAAATATAAGTCCGAAGGTAATGAGTGGGATAAAAACTACTATTAAAAGAAATTGAATTACTATTAAACCACTACCTCCTCCAGCAATTCCTCCCATGATAGCTGTCAGGATGGTAAAGAAGATTGCACCTAGAACTATTGAGGTCATATAAATTTCTATTATTAACATTAGTTGTCTAGAATATTCATACAGCTTTCTTCTATATTCTTCCATTTGATTTTTCGCTTTTTCTCTTAAGAAAACATCCATTTCTCCTCCTGTTCTATTTATGGAAAGTAAACCCCAAAGCAAATCTTTGAAACTCTTTGAGGGTGCTCTATCTATCGCCCTTTGCAGAGAAGTATTTACATCCATCCCGAAAGCTTCAACCCCTCTAACTATATCTGAGATTTCCCTGTTGATCTCACCATATTCTCCAAATTCGGAAAATATCTTAAAAATTCTGTGAAGGGGAAGCTTTGAGCCTGCTATAGTTGAAAGAAAGAGCGCTGCAAATGGTAAATCCTTTTCTATTCGTTTTGCTCTTTCCTTAGCTATGAGTTTTGGGTAGTTTAAAGAAAGAAAGAAGAATGAACCTGCTAGGAAGATCGAAATTGTGAAGGAAAAAATAAAACTAAAAAGGAATGTTTGGAAAACTAAGCCAAAGATGAAAGAAAGTAGAGGAACTTCAGCAATGAAAACTAAAAAGCTTATAAAAATTGATCTTGCTATATATTCCCTCGTAGAAATTCTCATTCTTGCCATCCTTAAATCGTCTCTTAACTCTGGGAAAAGAGGCTCGAGCATTAAAGCTAGTTCATGGAAAAGTTTCATAGAAATTCTTGTAATTAAACTCATTATCCTCCCTCAAGGATTGCGGAAATCACTCTATCAGGATAATTATAATAGCTTGTAACTACATGGTAAACATCCCTATAATCAAGCAAATTCTTTTCCTTCATCCAGTTTAATACAAGCATCCTTCTTTGCAATTCCTCTTTTATTTTTTCTTCTGTAAGGCCTGTGGTCTCTGAAATTTTTTTCAAGACATGACTCTTGTTCACAACCTCAAACTTATCGCTAATAGAATTCCATTTAAAGACTGTATTAGTTACAGGAGTTCTTTTCTTGGGATGCAGCCCAACGATTTCTACTATTTCTGTAACTCTCCTTACATGCTTTTCCTTGTACATTCCTCTCATCATGAAAACAACTATATCTAAACTTCCTAGCAGAGCCATTGGTAGAGCTATGGGTGGGGAAGTAAGCCTATCCATTAGCTTTTCCCAATTTTCTGCATGGATGGTTGAAAGGCTTGGATGCCCAGTCGCCATTTGTTGAAAGAGTACATAGGCTTCTCTCCCTCTAACCTCACCTACTATTAGATGATCTGGTCTTTGCCTCAAGCTTTCTCTAAGTAAATCAAAAAGGTCAACTTCTCCTATCTTCTTCCCTTCTTCAACCACCATAGGCGTTCGAGCAACCGAAGGAACCCAATGAGGATGGGGTAGCTTTAGTTCTGCTGTCTCTTCTATTGAAACTATTCTTCTTTCAGGTCTTATAAAAAGTGATAATACATTTAGTAAAGTTGTTTTTCCTGAGGCAGTACCTCCAGAGACAAGAATACTCCTTCCCATGTCAACAACAAACCAGAGATAAGCTAAAACTTTTACATCTACTGTTCCGTATTTGAGTAAATGAACAGGAGTTAAAGGTTCGTGAGTGAATTTTCTGATCGTAAAATTACTCCCTCTCCTTGCTATATCAGTAGCTAACATTGCTTGTAATCTTGAACCATCTGGCAAAGTTCCTCCTGTTAAAGGGTTCGCGACAGAGACAGATTTACCGCATAGTTGAGCGAGTCTTATTATGAAAGAGTCTAATTCATCTGGATCAGTATAAACTATATTAGTTTGCAAAGAACCTAAGTTGGGATTTCTGTGAAAGACGTAGATTGGTATATTTAGCCCATCACAACTTATGTCTTCTATTTCATCGTCTCTCATTAGAGGCTCTATCTTTCCTAAACCTGCAAAATCTCTTTCTATGTAATAGTATAAGTTCTGCTTTTCCTCTTCAGAAATCTTAAAACCGAAATAAGTCAATAGATCATCCACGTTTTTTCTTAAATACTCCATAGCCTCTACTTTTTTCAGCTTAGCAAAATCTACGTCTAGCTTCTGCTCTAGAAGTTCTTTAATCTTATTGAAAATCCTCTCCAGCTCGGGAGAAAGCTTTGGCTCTATGACATGATAAACATATTTATCTCTTTTTGGGTCCCAAAAAATTCTAGCATAGCAAAAAACCCTTTCACCTTTTTTGGGTTTCCTTGGAATTAATGGATAGGTAAGCTCTATTTTCTCTTCCTCTGCCTTACTTATACCTCCTGGCTTAGCTTTCCTTGGTTCAAACCTGGGTATTTCAAAACCCTCAAATTCAAACTTTTCTTCCTTCTCCTCCAAAACAGCCTTAAGCTCGGAAGGGAATTGGGTCATGATTTCTATTGGAGGCATTCCTTGCTCTTCCTTTAATTTTTTTGCTTGATAAGCCTTGTATCCTGCTTTAAGTTTTTTTACAAAAACTCCTAGATTAACCATTTTCCACCCTTAATTTATTTTTAGTTTTATCGAGAGTTAAAATTACTGGTCTTCCTGAGAAAGCTTCACCAGAAAATTCTACGCTATAATTGAAATTGTTAAGTTTTATAGAATAATTCTCCCCAGTTTCCAAAATGGAAACTGTTAGATTATCTTCTTCTAAAGAAATTTTATAAGGAGCACCTATTTCTTCGGGTTCAAGAGTTAGCGTAGCCTGGTCGCATTCTTTGCAGGAAAGATAAAGGTCAAGTAAATTTGCTACAAAAAAATTTGCAACATTTTTAATCCTTTGCTCAAGTATATCTCTTCTTATGATATCGTATTGACTCCTAAAAAGCATTCCCATGGAGAGAAAAGTGGAAAGTCCTATTAGGAAAAAAATTACAAACTGGAAAATTAGAGAAATGCCTCTCATACAAGTAAAATTTTGATTTCTGTGATAGTTAAACTTTTACCATCTTTTTGAACAGTTTTAATATCTCCTTTAGAGATTTTAATATACTTGGCAGTAGAGGTTTTTCTCCCGCTAGGATCCTGAACCAAACATATTTTATATCCCTTACTTCCATCTAGATTTTCTAATTCTCTAAACCAGGCTTTAAAGGTTATATTATACCTATCGCCAGTTGAATCTGCTCTTTCAAAAACAACAGAAGGTTCGTCCAAACCTAATTTCCCTATTTCATTCACATTAGATGAAAAAGGGACCCAACCCAAGTTCGGAGCTACGTTTGAAACTTTTGAGGAAAAAGTAAAGAGCAAAGAATTGTTTTCCAAAGAATTTTCGTTGCATGGATGCAAAATCCAAATACCATCCAAATCGATAGAAAAAGATTGCTCTCCACCAAAGTTGGCGACATACTCAATTTTTTTTCCTATGGAATTTGGGTTATTCGGGTCAAAATACCTGAAAGCCCTTTCAACCAAAGCTGTATCCTGCCTTTTCTGAATTAGAGGCATTCCCCAGAAATAGGCTACAGAAAAAAGGGTTAGAGCAATGATTACGATTATTATCGCAGAAATTATATCTACTTGAGATTTTTTCATCCTCATCATACTTCAATTGGTTTTTTTGGAGGCAATTTTGGCAAAACTTTTGGTTTAGGAAGCAATTTAGGTGGTGGTTTGGGCAATGTGGGCTTTTTCAGCTTCTCCTTTATTTCCTCTAGAGCAGATACAACTTCACTATTGCTTTCAATAAGCTTTTTATTCCCTTCTATTAATTGATCTAACTTTTCAACCAATGGCTTTAAAGCCTCGCTTGGTATAGCTGCTTCAGAAGCGGAAGCTTTAATGTAAGAAAGTAACTCATTAAGGTTTGAAATTAGTTCTTCTAACCTTCCGGGCAACTTAGAAATTTCTATCCTTAAAGCATCGTTAGCCTTTGCAAGCTCATCTACCAACTGCTGATTCATCCTAACTATGTCAACAATTTCCCTTAAAAATTCTTTTACATCCACTCCCCTAGAAGCCTCTAGCCTTTCAAGCCTTCTTTCAAGCCTTCTTATTGGGGATAGAGGAACTAATTCATATTCTTCTTCTTCAACTTCTTTAGGCATCCTTTCACTTATTTAATATTTGAAAACGAGCAAATAAAAACTTTAGACACTAGGCTTTGGGACAGCCTCTGGCAATCCTTTTCTCTTCCTTATACTCTTGATAGTTTCATCCCTTAGCTCCTTAGGTATTTTCTCGAAAACTACTTCTATCAAGCTATAGAATCCTCTTCCGCTCGTTGCAGACTTGAGGGAAGCGTCAAACCCAAAGATGTTTGCTACCGGTATCTTTGCTGTAATAACTGTTGCTCCTCTTTCTTCCCTAATATCCAAAATTTGTCCTCTTCTATTTTCAACCTCTCTTATAACCTCTCCCATTAGCTCAGTGGGAACGTCTATTCTAATTACTTGCTTCGGCTCTAGCAAAGTTGCATCTGCATGAAGCATTGCTTGTCTAATTGCATACCTAACTGCTGGCATTATTTGTCCTGGTCCTCTATGTACAGGATCTTCATGCAATTCTGCATCTACAAGCTTAACCTTAACTTTCATGCAAGGCTCTCTTGCCAAAGGACCATCTTCCATAACTTCTTTAAACGCATCTCTCACCATCTCAATTACTTCATTCATAAACTGAACTCCTTTGGTTAAATCTATGAAAACACTCTTATTATGAATTACAGCAACATTCTTAGCCTCCTCATAGGGCATTCCATTGGCTGAAAGCTTTTTGAACAATTCTAAATCTTTTGTTTTAACAACTTTTGAGCTTGGAATTTCTCCTTCAAGCATAGCTTTATAAACACCTTCCTCCAAAGGTTCAACCATTATATAAAATCTGTTATGCTTGTTCGGACTTTTTCCTTCTATAATAGGGGATTTTCCGAGAACCGTTTCTCTATATACAACTATAGGCTCACTCATCGTAACATCAATACCCATTTCTTTCAGCTTATTTTCAACCTTCGCCTCTAAATGCAATTCTCCTAAACCAGAAACCAAGTATTCTCCTGTTTCTTGGTTTATTTTAACTTGTAAAACCGCATCCTCCCTTCCAATCTTTTTTAAAGCATCTACAAGCTTTGGTAGTTCCATAGGATTCTTTGGCTCGATAGATTTTGTGACAACAGGCTCAAACAAATGCTTTATTTCTTCGAAAGGCTGAATTATATGGCCTGGCTCACAAACTGTTTCACCAGTAAAAGCATCTGGTATGCCAACTATAGCGGCTATATTGCCTGCAGTTATCTCATCTACAGGAATTCTTTGAATTCCTTTATAGACAGCAACTTGTTGAATTTTTTCTTTTTTCCTGCAACCAATCAAGTAAACTTCTTTTCCTTTAAAAACTTTCCCTGAAAAAATTCGAGCTGTAGCTACGAAGCCTACATGCGGATCGGGAACGACTTTCGTTACTATAGCTGCAAGCCTTCCATTTGGGTCACAGCCAAGCATTTGCTTTCCTATTTCGCTATTCAAATCTCCCTTCCAAATTTTTTCCAACCTATACTTTTGAGCTTCTACGGGCGAGGGTAAATGCTTGATTATCATATCCAAAACTACTTGATGTAAGGGTGCAAGTTTTGCCAACTCATCTTCTTTTCCTTGCAAGGTTAATTCAATTATTTGTTTAAAGGTTATTCCAGTCTTTTTCATGTAAGGTATGGAAATTGCCCATCTTTTATAAGCAGAACCAAAAGCAACGCTTCCATCAGCAACGTTCACCAACCATTTATCTTTGTATTGCTCTTCAGCATATTTTTGAATTAAAAGGTTCACATCTCGAATAATTTCTTCAAACCTTTTTTGCATGGCTTCTGGGGTAAGCTTGAGCTCTCTTATAAGCCTATCAACTTTGTTTATGAATAAAACTGGTTTAACTCTTTCTCTCAAAGCTTGTCTAAAGACAGTTTCTGTCTGCGGCATTATACCTTCGACAGCGCATACAAGAACTATAGTACCGTCAACTGCTCTCATCGCTCTAGTAACATCCCCACCAAAATCTACATGGCCTGGAGTATCAACCAAATTGATTAAATAATCCTTTCCTTCGTATTCGTGAACCATTGAGACGTTTGCTCCATAAATTGTTAGCTGCCTTCTTCTTTCTTGTTCATCAAACCAAGTATACATTACCTTTCCTGCCATCTCTTCTGCTATCATTCCTGCACCAGCCATCAAATTATCTGTAAGGGTTGTTTTGCCGTGATGCACATGAGAAGAAGTAGCTACATTTCTAATTCTACTAGGGTCTACCATTACTTCTTTAACTCTTTCTACCATCGATTTTTTTGGAATTTTTTTCACCTTTTTGAGTTTCTTTTAGATTTATAAAGTTTAGTAAAGCAATGAATTTAAATTTACTGTTTTTTGTATAAAAGAATTAAGGTAAGAAGAAAATTTAATTTTATCTTGCACCTTCAGCTTCCCTTTCTATTCTCTCCTTCTCCCTTATTGCTTCACTTTTCGAAGCATCATTGTTATAAGCAGCTATTATCTCATCTACCAAAGCATCAACTATATTTTGTTTTTTACCAAAAGATTTTCTGTAAGCTGCTTGGGCTATGTTTCTCAAAGCCCGATCAACCCTTCTTTGCGGACTGGTTACAACCGCTCTTCTGACAATTATTCCTCCAAGCTGATAGGAAGTAATTTCTTCCCTTAGGGCTGCATTTTCTATTGCTCTAACCAAAACTTCAATCGGATTTTTTTTGGTTATTTGCTCGATTTTTTCAAAAGCTTTTTTAACAATTTTATACTGAATGGCAGTTTTACCAACACATCTTCCAGAACTGATCACATGTTTTTTCCCCCTATGACCAGGAACCATTAGCTTGTTCATCAATCTTTCAACTATGTTCATCTTGGATTTGTAAAACTGTTGCTTAGCATATTTTCCTCCAGACCTCGGGAAAAGTCTTGGCTCTAAATTTATGTACTTAACCAAACCTGGATCCTTAACTTCTATTCCTTTCGTGCTCCATTTTCCAAAAATTTTTATTTCTCCCATTTTGATTACCTAGTTGGTTTTTGCTTTTTACCAGCTAGAATTTCGCTTAAAGCAACTCCATTAACTTTCACAACCTTATACTTAATTCCCCACATGGTCCCCTTTGGCCCGCCCTGAGCTCCTCCTATGGATTCTATTATGACTTCATCATGCTCGTTTATTATATCTAAAGCACCTTCCCCAGGAACGTGGGCAGTAACTTGAACGTTGTTTTTGATTAGCTGAACTCTAACTGCTTTAATCAAGCCAGAAGATGGTTTTCTTTGCTCCACAAATCTTTTATCTATGACTATACCCCTAGCCTGAGGTGCTCCTTCCAAAGGATCTTTCTTCCAGAGTTGTAACATTCTTCGCTTATAGCGAATATCCTTCCATCTAAACTTTTTCCTTCTTTGCTTCAACTTCCTTGCCGCAAATTCTCCGGGCATATCCTTCACCTTATAACCAAATCATGAACCTTATGATTTCTTTGGAGTAATTGCTTAAATATTTTAAGTTTTCTACCATCCCTCCCTATTATTAATGGTTTAAATTTCTTTTCGACTCTAACCTCAACCACAGTTTTACCTTCCTCGTTCCTTACTCTTACCTCTTCAACCTTTTGAATCAGGTTCTTTACAAAAACGACCAAATTTTTTGAGAATTCAAATACTTTTATATTCTTCCCTATTATTCTTTCAGCATTCTTTACACTACTTCCATTCCTTCCTATCGCTATTCCCATCTTCCCTTCATCAACTATAAAATAAACTGTATTAGTCGAATAATCTATTAAGCAATCCTTAACAGTTGTACCAGTTAAATTTTCGAAGAGGGTTATCATTCGAATCGTTTCTGTGTTGAATGTTATTGCCATAGCTATCCTTTGATTACTAAGGTTGAAACTGGAAATGGTTTACCGCAAATAACTCCAAGCTCTTTGCTATTACCATCAAAAATACTTACTTTTATTCCAAAAATTTTAGCATGATGTTCAATTTCTTTTCTCATATCATCCGGAATATTTTTTGCCATAACAATTAATTTTGGTCGGTTGAGTTTTATAAAATCTATGGATTCCCTATATCCAATTATAACTCTCTTCTCCTTCAAAGCTTTTTGTATTTCTTTGACCAAGTCCATTTTCTCACTGAAAATTATTCAAAAATTGGGATTTAATTTTTAAATATTTAAGTAGATTCGAATTTTGCAACCACTTCAAACATTCCTGTACCGCATGGCACAACCTGTCCTATCATCACATTCTCAAATATTCCTAGAAATTCATCTGCCTCATTCTTCAAGGAAGCCCTAACTAAGTGTTTTATTGTTTCTTCAAAAGCTGCTCTTGAAAGAATGGAAACTTTTGAGCCTGCAACTCCATACCTTCCTATGGGTCTTACTATACCAGTCAAAGTCATTATATCAGCTACAAGCATAACATGCCTTATGTCTACATCCAAACCTTGCTCTTGCATTGTTTTTAAAGCTTCTTTAATTATCAAGTTTCTTGCAGCTTCTATACCCAAAATTTTTGCTGTTTCGTGAACATCATTAGTATAACTTCTGGTTTTATCTATTTCTTTTATTTGAAAGATTTCTTTCAGATTAGAACCAATGGTTGTTATTATCCACTCGTCTCCTTCCCTTCTTACAACAGCATTTTCTATACCCTTAATCCCGCTAACCTGAAGCTGCAAAATTTTAAGTTTAAGTTTTTGAATATCCTTCAGGTTTGCGGATTCTTTCGGAACTATAACAATAGAATTCTTTCTACTTCTTACTTTAACTTCCTTCATGTTTTCCTTTATTACTCTTGCTATCTTTGAAATCTGCCTTAAATCCCTAGGTTCTATCTCTACTGAATTTTCACTCAAGTTAATTGAAACTTCTTTAATAAGGTCACCAACTTTCCTTTCTATTATCGATTCTGCAATTCTCTTTGCAGTTTCCATGTTGTTAAATTTCCTTTGTAAGAAGATGGTCATAGAAGGGGTCTCTAACTGCTTTTTAGCATCAAAGATTTCTATCAACCTTGGTAAACCATAAGTTATCTTTATACCAGCAGAACCAGCAAAATGATAAGTACGCATGGTCATTTGGGTTGCTGGTTCTGAGATGCTTTGAGCAGCAATTATACCTATTGCCTCACCTGGCTCAAACCTATAGGAAAGATAAGCCTTTTTAACTTCCTTCTCTAGCTTAGCTTTTTGTTCAGCCTTTAGCTTCATCTCTTCAGCAACTTTTTCAATTTCTTTTCTCAAGCTTAGGGGCAATTCAATCTCATCCAAATAGTCTTTGGGCGATTCTCCTGACATTTATTCCACCTACCTCAATTTTAGACGGATCCAAACCATCTTCTCCTGGTAAGAATTGAACAATTCTTTTAGCACTATCTCTTACTGTTCCATCATATTCTACCTTCAAATCTTGTAAAGCTCCTACTAGTCTTCTTTCCATGTAACCAGAATGTCTTGTTTTAAGGCTTTTGTCCATCAAGGATTCTCTTGAATTCATAGCATCGAAGAAAAACTCGAAAGGAGTTAAACCATCTTTAAAACTTCTTGCGACGAAGCCCTTTGCCTCTAAACTTATATCACCTCTTCTAAAATGAGGGAATGTTCTTTCATAATATCCTTTCTCCACTCTTTCACCTAAAACAGTTTCCTGACCTATCAAAGCTGCTGTTTGAACTAAGTTTACCAAGCTTCCCCTTGCTCCGCTTTTAGCCATCACTATAGTAAAGTTTTCCTGAATGTATTTTTCTATTACTTCTTCAACTTCGTTCAAACACCTATTCAACCTTCTTTTTATTAAATTCTCTAAAGTTTCCTTTGGAGTTCTTCCTATCAATACTTTAAGCTCTCCTTTCTCGTAAGACTTTATCAACTCATTAACATCATGCTTAACTTTTTCAATTATTTTCTTAATTTCCTTTCTCGCATCTTCTGGCAAATCTTGATCTGAGACGCTAACAGAGAAACCATTCATCATCAAATAGTTTAAGGAGAGTTTTGAAATGTTGAAGAGAAACTTTTTAGCAACTTCTGACCCATATTCCTTTTCTATTTTATCTATAATCTTCCCATTTTCTGCTCCAACTCCTGCAGAATCTATTGCTCCTTGGATTAATTTTCCTCTTTTTATTATAACAACCTCTCCTGATTTTGACCTATATTCTATGGAAAAATCTTTTGGTAAGAACAAGCTAAATATTTCCTTGCCACTCATGCTTTCCTTATCAGGAATTTCAATCTCATCGCTTACTGACCTAATAAGCTGAACAAACTCTTCTCTTCTAAACTTCTTTTTAGAAGTGGTAAGCAAGTATAGGCCAGAAATATGATCTCTCCATGCACCTATTATAGGACCAGAAAACCTTGGACTTCTCATATGTTTAGGAACTATCATTAATTCCTCTGCTTCAACTTGAGCCTCTTCTGTTTGTGGTATATGTAAATTCATCTCATCTCCATCAAAATCGGCATTATAAGGAGGACAAACACAGAGGTTAAGCCTGAAAGTTTTGAATGGCATTACCCTTACCCTATGAGCCATCATGCTCATTCTATGCAAACTTGGTTGTCTGTTGAACAAGGCTATATCTCCATTCTGCAAATGCCTCTCAACTATATAGCCAGGTGCTAATTCTTTTGCGAGTTCTTCCTTATTCTCTTCTATTATTTTTTTCCTCCTTCCATCTGGTCTTATTATATAGTTAGCGCCTGGCCAAACGTTGGGACCATTTAAAACAAGCTTTCTCAATTCTTCTAAATTTCTTTCATTAACCCTAACGGGTATTGTAAGTTCTCTCGCTATCATCTCCGGTACCCCAACCTCATCTATGTCTATGAATGGATCTGGACTTATTACGGTTCTTGCTGAAAAGTTTACTCTTTTTCCTGCTAAATTTCCTCTAAACCTTCCCTCTTTTGTTTTAAGTCTTTGAGAAAGTGTTTTTAGAATCCTTCCTGATCTATGTCTAGCTGGAGGCACTCCAGATATCTCGTTATCAAAATAAGTTGAAACATGGTATTGTAAAAGCTCCCACAAATCTTCGATTATAAAATCAGGCGCTCCTAAATCGATATTTTCTCTCAATCTTTCATTTATTCTAACTATATCGACCAATTTATGAGTTAGATCATCTTCGCTTCTCTCTCCTGTTTCTAGAGTTATAGAAGGTCTTACAGTAACAGGAGGAATTGGAAGTATAGACATGATGACCCATTCTGGTCTTATTCCTCTAAATCCCATAAACTCTAAATCTTCATCGGTTATTTTTTCCAATCTTTCCCTTATTTGAATGGGGTTAAGAGTTTTCCCATCTTCCACGAATGTATAAGGCTTGATAAACTTTAGCTTCTTTTGTTCAGCCTTACAATGAGGGCATTTCTTCTTTATATATTTCACAATTTCCTTGAGTTTCGCCTTTTTCTCTTTCAACTTTTCTATTTCCTCATCACTTATTAAAATTCTTCCACATTTTCTGCAAGTACATTTGAGTAATGCAAAAACAAATTTTGCATAATGAACATGAATTATTGGCCTAGTAAGTTCTAAGAGTCCAAAATGTCCTTGGCAATCTCCTATCCCTCCTCCGCATGTTCTGCATCTTACTCCTGGATCAACAACTCCTAACCTAGGGTCCATAAGTCCACCTTCGATTGGATAACCTTCCTCATCATAAAGCTCTGTTTTAGTTATTTTTGCAACTGCCATTTTCTTTATGAGTTCTGGATTCAAAATGCTGAACTCTATTCTATCGACAAACATCTTACTCCTCCTTTACAACTATCTTCGGATAAATTAGCATAGATTTAAGCTCATCTAGCATAAGCTTGAAAGCATAACTCATCTCCACATCAACTATCTTTGAATCCCCACAGACAGGGCAGTATTTTCTGTTCTTAATCTTATCATAAATTGCGACCATTCCACAATTCGTGCATATTGGGACTGAAGTTTTATCTGAATCAAATCTTTCTTTTAAAACTAGAGCTGCTCCATGCGCGATTAAACAATCTTTCTCCATCTCCCCTAACCTTAAGCCGCCTTCCTTACTTCTTCCTTCTGTTGGCTGTTTAGTTAGTAAAGTTACAGGACCTCTTGACCTTGCATGGATTTTATTAGAAACTAAATGGTCTAGCTTTTGATAAAAACAGCTTCCAATGAATATTTCTGCCTCAAACTTTTTTCCTGTTCTTCCATCGTACATTATCTCCTTCCCATCACTTTTAAAACCATACTGCTCTAGTAAGCTTCTTACATCATTTTCGGTAAATGGATTGAAAGGTGGTGAAAGTATATGTTCACCTTTAACTGCAGCTAACTTTCCTGTAAGAATTTCAAGCAGCTGTCCCATCGTCATTCTTGAAGGGACGCTATGTGGATTGAAAATCAGGTCTGGGACAATTCCACTTTCCGTGAATGGCATATCCTCTTGAGGAACTATTAAACCAATAACTCCTTTTTGTCCGTGCCTGCTTGCAAATTTATCCCCTATCTCAGGTATTTTCAAATCTCTTACAACCACTTTAACAAGTTTTGTTCCATCAGCAGTTTCAGTTAGAAAAACTCTATCAACTATTCCCTTGTCACCATGCCTCAATCTTACAGAAGTTTCCCTTATGTTTTCTATTCCTGTAATAAACTGATCCATTGTGCCTAGGAATCTCAATGGAGAAACTCTTCCTATCAAAACTTCATCTGAATTAACTCTTGTTTCAGGATTAACTATACCATCTTCAGGTAAATGCTTATAAGCATCCTCTCCCGCATATCCTCTTACTCCAGGCTGAGGAATACCAATTATATCCTCTTGCCCACCCATGTATCTTTTCTGCTCTGCTTCATAGGTTCTAAACATGAAAGACCAGAAAAGGCCTCGCTGAATAGAGCTTGCATTAATTACTATAGCATCTTCCATGTTGTATCCATCAAAGCAAGTGACAGCAACTATCACATTTGCTCCTGAAGGATGTCTTTCATAATTTATTATTTTATGAGCATGAGTTTGAACCAGAGGAATTTGTGGATATATCATAACATTGGATTTAGTATCAACTCTACTCAAGTAGCTTGAAATGAATAAGCCAATAGACTGACCTATCATTTTTGCACCATAGTTTACTCTATCTCCTCTGTTAAACTCAGCATAAGGAATGAAAGATGCTGATAAGCCTAAAATTACTGCAGAATCTATTTCTAGATGAGTATGTTCTGGTGTTAAGTCTTCTGGCTTCAAAGCTATGTAAGCATTTTCTTCCTCTTCTGCATCCAAATATTCGATTATCCCATTTTTAATTAAATCATCCCAAGTTAGTTCTCCTCTCTTAAGTTTCTCTATATGCTCTTGAGTAAGTTTTGGTCTTCCATTTTCAACTACTATCAAGGGTCTTCTTACTCTACCAGGATCTGTTAAAATTCTAACTTCGTCTAAATGCTCATGGTAAGCAACATTTATTTGTGGGGAAAGTACTCCTCTTCTTCTTTTTTCTCTTATCTCTCTAACTAATTCTTCTGGCCTATTTGCAGTTCCTATGAACCTACCATCTAAAAATACATCTGCCATTATTTCACCCAGTTTTTAATCGAATTTTCCAAAACCTTTACCTCTTTTTCATTTGCACCTTTTGTTACTTCAGCAAATATGGCAAGATATTTTCTTAAGCCGATTGTTGCTCCTTCAGGAGTTTCACTCGTGCATAACTTGCCCCAATGAGTTGGATGTAATTCTCTTGCCTCAAAATGCTCTTGAGTTGAGGTTAAAGGAGAAAGAACATTTCTCATATGGGATAAAGTTTTTACATAACTTCCTCTTTCGAGCCTTTGACTTACTCCTGTCCTTCCACCAACCCACGTACCTATAGCTAAAGCTGAGACTATTTGGTTAGTTAAAACATTTGATTCAACTATTGCTTGCAATGGAGGCAATCTTCCTCTTTTTGTAAGTTTCTGATAGTTATAGGTTATTCTTGTAATTAAACCCCATTTTCCTAGAAGTATGGATCTTAAAAGAATTTCAAGTAAATCACCAGCTAATCTTAACCTTTTATTGGAATAATGGTCTAGATCATCTTCTTCTATTTTTCCTAGATGCAACCTAAGAATCTTTGAAATTGCTTTAGCTAAGAACAAAGCTTTTTCTAATCTATTTTCTGGCTTTTGTCCTAAGTGAGGTAGAAGATATCTATCAATCAGTCTTTTTGCTCTGCTTATCCTTTGATCTTTTTGGGGAATTTTCAAATGCTTTCCTATTGCTTCCAAGGCTTCTTCTTGAGTTGCGACTTCTGCTTCGTACAAGTTAACATAGAATTCTTCTTGGACTTCAGGATCTAAGGAAATTGCGGTAATTATATCTTTATCGGATTCAAGACCCAAAGCCTTAAGAAGAATTGCTATTGGTAATCGAGTAACATTCACAAAACTTATTGTAATTATACCATCTTTTTTTCTTTCAAGCAAATGTCTTTGAACATAACCTTCCTTTTCAGAATGAATTCTTGCAATTTCTGTAATATTACCCGAATCCACTTTTTCTGCAATTATTCTGTTCGGAGCTATTTCTTCAACTAGAACTAAAATTCTTTCCGTACCATTTATGATGAAGTATCCTCCTGGATCTTCTGGGTCCTCGCCAACTTCAATCAATTCTTGCCTTGACATGGTTGAAAGGGGGCAAATGTTCGATTTAACCATGACTGGCAAATCACCAAAGTTGACAGTAGTTGTCTCACTTTCTATATTATTCAAAACTGGTGTCATCTCTACGTACATGGGAGCAGCGTAAGTTAGATTTCTCATTCTCGCTTCTAAAGGTAAAATATTTCTCACAGAACCATCTGCCTCCTTAACAGAAGGTTGACCTATCGTAAATTCTCCTAGTTTTATTTTAAAATCTCCAAGTTCTGGGACATCTGGCTTGATTACTCCTATCTCTTTCAAAACTTTTGGAATCCTTCGACTAACAAAATCGTTGTAAGAATCTATTTGGTATCTTACCAAACCTTTTTCTTTCACAAAAGTATTTAACAAGGTTAAAAAAGTTTCATTCAAATTATCAACCCCTTACAACAACCCGATAATAAATGCTCTCTCCTGCAGTTGGACTTTTTCTTCTTATCCTAATCACATCTCCTGGCTTAGCCCCTAGCTCTTTAACCACAGGATCTGAAGCTAAAATTCTTGGTAGTTGCCTTAAAGTTATACCATACCTTTTAAGCAATTCTTCTTTTTCCTTTTCACTCAAAACCTTATGCTCGGGTACAAGCTTGTGTGAAAGGATGTTAAATTTTTCAGACATGCGAACCTGAACTGAAGAGCACTATAAACTATTAGGGTTATCAACTACTTATCCTTTATAATATTTAAACTTTTTGGTCATTAAACTTTTTGGTCATTAAACTTTTCCCTGATTTAAAAAAATTTTGAACTTCTTAATTCCTTTCTTATAACTAAAACGCCCCGGACGGGATTCGAACCCGTGTTTCCTGCCCTTAGGGTCACAGGCGTGACAGGCCTGTATGCTAGACCACTACACCACCGGGGCTTAAATTGCTAGCGGGCGTCCTGGATTTCCCCTCCTTTCAGAGAGTACAACCCAGATCTCTGGAGGGCTTAACTTCCGTGTTTCCGGTAAAAACTTTCGGAACGGGAACGGGTGTTTCCCCTCCGATTTGGCCCGCTAGCAAAATAAACTATGGTTTTATGATTTTTAAAGTTTTTGTAAGAAAAAGTCCCCAGGGGGAGATTTGAACTCCCAACCCACCGGTGTCCGAGCAAGGGCTACGAGCAAGCGCATAGCGCCTGCCTACAGCCGGTTGCTCTACCAGGTTGAGCTACCTGGGGCTTTCTATAATAATAATTTAAGGATTTAAAAACTTTACACTTTGGCTTCTTTTGGCTTAAAGCTCACAGTTTTAGAAACAGATTTTCTCTTCGTTTTCTTCTTATCCAAGTAAATCATCTTAGCCTTTGGCAAGTTTAAAACTCCTGCGATCTCTAAGACTGGCTTTACTCTGTAGGTTAAGATCCTCTCCTCCTTTGGTTTAAGCGAATCAAGCTTCCAAGTTAGATAAACTCCTGCGCTCGTTTTCTTGAGCTTTGGCCTTAGCGTATCAAACTTTCCAACCAACTTTAGAATTGATGGCACAAAATCTTTTATCGTAACGTCATGAATAGAATGTCTGCTCTTATTCTTGACTTCTAGCGATATTGCAATTTCTTTTCCCGGCTCCAATCTTCCTACATAAGAAGATTTTTTAACTATTGCTGGAGTGAAAGCATATCTATATCCAACCCAACTCAAGAAGATTATGCAGAGAATTAAAATCCATACGTTGACTAAACTAATCCTGTAAACTATGGTTATTTCTTTTCCCGGCTCTATTTTTTCAACATACCAATAATAAATCACAGAATTTCCTACAGTTTCTTCCTTATCGGGCTTCGTTTCTGGTTGGAAGAGGATTTTTGCAAAGAGTGGTAAGGATTCTGAGACATAGAAAGGAGGTGTGGGGGCATTCCCCTCGTTTTTGATTCTTATTCTGACAGTAGAAGACAAAACGTTTAGAGTAGTTGACTTTTCTGGTTCGTTCGTATAAATTGCATTAACCTGAAAAGTTTCTGAGGCTGAATCAACTATTTTATTCAAGCTATCCAAAAGGGATACTTCAACCCTATAGTTCCCCGGCGATGCATACTTTCCAAAAGTATAGGTATGCAAAATTCTTTGGGTTGATTGGGGCGGTATTTTTTCGATTTTATCCTCAAAAGCTTTGACTAAGTTGTTCGAAGGGTCTTTTAAAACGGTCTTTAAGGTCAATAGAGGAGATTCTGCTTCTGAGGGATTTGTTAGGGATACCTCTATCGAAATAGTTTCTTCTGGATTAACTTGTTTTTTATCGAGCGTCAAACCAGTCAAGCAAACTGCTTTACCCTTAACGTTTAAGTAAACGTTATTTTGTTGAATCAAATTAGTTTTCATGGATTTAACGTTTATAGAAAAAGCGGAAGTAAACTCTTTTATACAATCTGGAATGGAAATGAAAACTCTTGTACTCTTCTCAGAATTTGGAGGAATGGAAAGATAGTATTTTTCGAGCGTTAAATGAACTCCTTCGAGCACAGAAGGAAAAACAGAGATTAAAAAATCGTCCTGAAAATCTTGCTGATTTTTTATCAAGATTTCTAAAGAATAGGTTTCGCCGGTAAAGCAAGTGATCTCGTTCGGGATTATCACTTGTACTTGAGCATAAGCGGGAAAGGAGAGGAAAACAAAAAACAAGATTAAAAAGACCAATTTTTTCATCGATACACCTTTTTAATATTACTATTTTTAATCTTAAATTATTTGGCAAGCTTTTTGAGAAACTCTTCGAAGCTAAGGGGCTTAACTTTTTTCTCCTTTCTCTTCTTCAATTTTTCCATTATAATGTTTGCAAGTGGCTTTGGATAGTCAACTTTCCTCTCTCCTGGCTGAACGGCAAGGGCCAACTCTAACTTTCTACCATATTTATTCAGCCAAGTTAAATTTTCGAAAGGAACTCTTGGAGGCATTTTTGGTTGCTCAGCAGGATAGCCAACCGGAATTAGAGCTAGAGGTCTCACATTATCCGGAATTCCTAGAATACTCTTTACTCTTTCTTCCTCAAAAGCCCCTACAAAGCAAGCTCCCAGACCTAGAGCATGAGCTGAGAGTAAAATGTTTTGGATTGCTAGAGCAGTATCTTGAATCGCATACAAAAGCTCTCCTCTTTTTCCATACCTTAAGCTAATCTTTGCTAGGTCGGCACAAACTACTATAACTACTGGTGCTTCAGCTATAAACTTTTGGTCTAAGGCAGCTCTTGCAAGCTTTTCTTTTATTTCTTCTTCTTTCACCACAATAAAGTTCCATTCTTGGGTATTGCCCGCAGAAGGAGCTAGGGTTGCCATGTAAAGCATTACCCCGATCAGCTTATCGTCGACTTCCTTTTTCTCAAACTTTCTTATGCTTCTCCTTTCGATTATTGCTTTGAAAACGTTCATGTTCTCTAATAAAGTTTTGATAAAAGTTTTAAATATTTTTCCAGAAAAGAGTAATAAAGATGAGTAAAGAGATTAGATACCACTGGATGGCTTCTCTTGAACCAGGACCCGAGGAACGCATAGTAATTGCCAAAATTTATGAATATAATTTTGTGAAAAAAGAGCCGCTTTGGTTTTCAAAACTAGCAAAATTATTAAAAAACGATATGCATCCAAAAAAACTTCTTAAAATTTTAGTATGGTTACAGGATCGAGGATATATAACTCATGAGTATGGAGAAACTGAAAAAGGACGTGCTGGGAGGCTAATATTTATAGATACCTTTGAAACTCCATGGAAGGATTGGGCTAGGAAGATATACGAGGAAGTAGAAGGGTTGAGTTCAGAAAGAGAAAAATAAAATTACAACTCTTTGGTAGCCCCGCAAACAGGACAAACCCACATTTCTTTGAAGCGAGTAGCTTGAGGATTGCCAGAAAAGATCTTCTCCCTCACCATCTTAATCTTTTTATGAGAATTTTTCAAGCAAGATTCACAAATCCCATAGGTCCATTCATTGCCCATGCTCTTTTTCATCCTCCGTGGTATTTATAAAGTAGTAGTTTATTAAATAAATTGGTTACTATGGATTATTCGATACTTGCAGAAACTTATGAAAAGCTTGAGAAAATTTCTGCAAAACTTAAAAAAACAGATATTCTGGCTGAATTATTCTCAAAAACACCTACCGAATTGTTGCCAAAAGTCGTTCTTTTGGTTAGCGGGAAGGTTTTTCCAGCCTATTCCCAATACGAGCTTGGTGTAGCTAACCAGCTAATGATAAGAGCTATTTCAAAAACCACTGGAATTGAGGCAAAAAAAATAGAGGAGATGTTTAAGGAAGAAGGAGATTTGGGATTGGTTGCAGAGAAATGTGTTGAGAAGAGAAAGCAGGCAACTCTTTTCAAGAAAAAATTGACCGTAGAAAAGGTTTTTACAAACTTGCAAAAGATTGCTTTTGAGACAGGGACAGGATCTCAGGAAAGAAAACTAAAACTTATAGCAGAGCTATTGGTATCTGCTCAGCCAAAGGAAGCAAGATATGTGGTAAGGACTGTTTTAGAAGAGCTAAGGGTTGGGGTTGCAGAAGGTATAATAAGAGATGCTATAGTTAAAGCATTTCTTTTGAAACCAGGGATGAGCAAGGAAAAGAAAGAGGAATTAACTCAACTGGTTGAGTACGCATGGGATTTGCTCTCTGACTATGGAGAAGTTGCGAGGATAGCTAAGGAAAAAGGGGAAGAAGGCTTAAGGAAGGTTAAGGTTAAGGTTGGTAGACCTATTCAAGTAATGCTTGGCTTGGCTGCAAAAAGTATAGAGGATGTGGTTAAGGAATTTGGAAAGGTCATGGCTGAATGGAAATATGATGGAATGAGAACTATAATAGAGAAAAGCGGTGATAAGGTCTGGCTTTTCACGAGGAGACAGGAGGATGTAACCAAGCAGTTTCCTGATATAGTTAAGCTTGCCAAAGAATGCTTGAAAGCTAAGGAATGTATAGTAGAAGGAGAGACCATAGGAATAAACAAAAAAACTGGTTTACCCGTGCCATTCCAAGTTCTCTCTCAAAGAATTCATAGAAAGTATGATATTGAGAAAATGGTTGAAGAAATTCCGATTCAAGTGAACCTGTTCGACATAGTTTACCTTGAGGGAAAAATGCTCTTCGATAAACCACTCAAAGAAAGAAGAAAGATTTTAGAAAAAGTTGTGAAAGTGGTTCCTGGAAAGTTCCAACTCTCAAAAATGATTTTTACTGACGATATCAAGGAGTTGGAAAGCTTTTATCATGAAGCGCTAAACGCTAAGCAAGAAGGATTAATGCTCAAAATACCCTCTGCACGCTATACTTTTGGAAGACATGTTGGAACTATGTATAAAATTAAGCCAGTAATGGAAACTCTAGACTTAGTAATAATAGGAGCAGAATGGGGAACTGGAGCTAGATCAAAATGGCTAAGCTCTTATATTTTGGCTTGTAGAGACCCTGATACAGGAAAGCTTTTGGCTTGTGGGATGATGGGAACTGGCTTGACAGAAGAGCAATTCGAAGAAATGACTCAAAGGCTTAAGCCATTAATAATTAAAGAAGAAGGAAGGATTGCGTGGGTTAAACCAAAAATTGTGGTCGAAGTTGCTTATCAGGAAATTCAAAAATCGCCAAATTATGAATCTGGATTTGCTCTAAGATTTCCTAGGCTAGTTAGGGTAAGAGAAGATAAAGGGCCTGAAGAGGCTGATACTTTAGAAAGGGTTAAGAGGTTGTATGAAAGTCAGGGGAGAGCGGGATAGAAATTTAAATTTTACTACCCTAATTTAAAAAAGCTTAAATATTAAATTACTATTAAGTTAAAACAAGGGGTTAGATGATCTCCCAAAAGATTTTAGATGCTTTGAAGACAATAGGATTGAATTTGTATGAGAGAAAGCTTTGGGTAGCTTTATTAGCAAGAGGAACTTCAACTGCAGGAGAGCTTTCTGAAATAGCAAACGTTCCTAGAAGTAGGGCTTATGATGTTCTTCAAAGCTTAGCTGAAAAAGGTTTTGTGATAGTTCAGCCAGGAAAGCCTATAAGGTATGTGGCAATAGCCCCAGAAGAAGCTTTAGAGAATGTAAAAAGAAGATTAGAAGAAAAATTGAGAGCATCGATTGAGCGAATAGAAGAGCTCAAAAAGTCTCAGATAATGAAGGAATTGAACGAAATCTTTAAGAAAGGAATAAAAATTGTTTCACCAGAGGAGATAACTGGTTCAATAAGAGGTAAATATTCTATTCTTCAGCAACTTGATAATATGTTTAGGAATGCTAAAAAGAAGATAAACATAGTAACTACTCCCGAGGGTTTGAACGAGCTGTTCAGGAATCATTTAGAAGTTTTGAAAGAAGCTAAGGAAAGAGGAGTTGAGATTAGGATAGCAACAAATAGTACCGAAGGGGCGAGCGAAGCGATAAAAGCTTTGGGTAGCTTGGCAGAAATAAGAGTAGTGGATGAAAAAGAAGTTCCCATGGCTGGAAGATTTTATATAGTTGATGGTAGTCAGCTAATCTTTGGTTTAACTGATTCTAAGGCAATACATGAAACTCAAGATATAGCACTTTGGAGTAAGAGCGAGCATGCAGCAAGCAATGTATTAGAACCTTTATTCAACCTAGTCTGGAATCATTCGAAAGAAATAAGTTAGCCAACAAATATAGGCCTTTTAGAAAGTAGCTTAGGTAAGGATAGCAATTTAAATGGTTTATCCTCAGTTTCTTTCTTAATTTCTTCTACTAGAGAGTCTAATTTCATTTTTTCAATCTTTCCTTTTTCTCTTATCCTAACAGACAATTCTTTAGATTCAATTTCTTTTGGCCCAATTACTAAAATATAAGGAATCCATTCTAGCTCAGCATCTCTAATTTTTTTCTCAACAGTCTCACTTCTATCATCCAAATCAACTCTTATTCTATTTCGCTCTATAGCTTCAGCAATCTTTTTAGCGTCTTCTAAATATTTATCTGAAAGGGGAATTACCCTTACTTGAATTGGAGAAAGCCATAAAGGTAAACGAGGTATTTTTCCCTCTTTTTGTATTTTATAAGCTTTCTCTAGCAACGCATATATACATCTCTCAACCGCCCCAGAAGGAGAGCAGTGTAAAATTATTGGATGCTTCTCTTTTCCATCTTTGTCCACATAAGTTATTCCGTATCTTTCTCCATTCTCCACATCTATTTGATCAGTAGAAAGAGCAGATGCTTTATCCAAATTATCAACAAAGTTGAATTCCCATTTAAGGATGAAATAGAAAAATTTCTCTTCCCACATTTCTATTAGCGCAGGTTTTCCAAATTTTTTAACCAGCTTAACAACAAACTCCTTGTTTTTCTCATAGAAATCCTTAGTAAACCTTATGGCTAGCTCATAATCCTCTCTTCCTAAACCTATTCCCTCTAAAACGGATTGAGCAAGCTCAAATCGCTTGAGCATTTCTTCTTTTGCTTGTTCTATATCTTTACATAGAGCATGAACATCTGGCATAGTAAAAGCTCTTAACCTTCTTAACCCGACTAACTCACCGCTTTTTTCCCTTCTAAAGCTGTATCTTGTAAGTTCGTATATTCTCAAGGGTAAATTCTTGTAGGAAATTTGAGCATCTTTTGCCATTAAAAATTGGCCAAAGCAGGCAGCAAACCTTAAGAAGAATTCTTTATCATCAGATTTTACTACATATTGTCTTGCAGGAAATCTGTGTAAGTAGTTTGCTAGAGTTGGGTGCTGAAAATCATACATAACAGGAGTTTCAACTTCCATTCCCCCATATTCAATAACTTTTTGAGTTACAAACTCTTCGATTAAAGATTTGATCAGCTTTCCTTTAGGATACCATCTTAAATTTCCTGGATCACTTCCCGGTTCATAATCTGCAATTTCCAATTTCCTCATTAGAGTTACATGAGGTGGAGTTTGCTGAACAGCTCTAACTTTAGCAATTTCATATTTTGCAAATTTTTCAAGATTCTTGTGTTTGGAAAAATCGAATTTTTCTACTGGTATTAACTCGCCTTCTGGAGTTAGAATGAACCAAAAAGATTTTATCTTTTCTTCAGCTTTCAAAGCTTTTGAAATTTTTTCTTCTTTTTCTTTCGCTTCTATCACTCTTAATTGCTCTGCTAGAGGATGAGACTTTATTTTAAGGGAAAATGCCTTATTCCAACCAAAAGGCGCTCTAGAAACTTCTATCCCAAGCTTTCTCGCAAATTTTTCCATAGATTTTAAAATTTCCAGGGCATCTAATGGTTTAGCTAAATCGTTGTTCAGATGAGCGAAGGGATAAATTAAAATCCTGTTCAATTTTATCTTTTCAAGAAATTCTTTAATTTCTTCAATAGCTTTCTTAGCAGTAGTCTCACTATCTTTAGATTCGATACAAGTAAATAAAACAAGGATATTTTCAAATCTTTCTTTCATTTTTTTAGCTTCCTCTGCTTGAGAAATCTCTTTTTTTATAAGCTCGTATTCAATGAAATCTGCGTGCAGCTGTAAAATCCTCATCTCATTAACCTCTCTATAATATTCCTTCTTCCCAAATCTTTCCTTATAATTATTTTTATTCCTAAGTTTTTAATTGAATTGAGCACTCGTTTGTTACATTTTTTGTAAGCTGTATTTGAGAAAGAAATTGTTTTAAGATTTTTGCATTCGACTAAAATTTTAGAAAATAAATTGATGCTCAAAAACTTTCTAAAATGGATTTTTTCTATACTTGAAGAAATTTTACTTAAATCAGAATAAGAGGAAATTACTACTTGTTTCTAACTCACCCATCCCTCTCACTTAAATTTAAATAAAATTGTAAAGTTAAATTTCTTTTGGATCGTCACTTGAGGCCTTTTTCAAGCTTAGATTTAAATATTTTTCTCTATTTTAACTAAATATGTCAGAATTGCAGGATAATTTACCAATAGAATATATTGTAGATTTGTGTAGTTCAGCATTAACTGTTTACGATGTTAAAGGCTTAACAGAGAGAATTCTAAGCCCAGGAAAAACTATTTCTGTTGAAGAAATTAGGACTAACTATAAACCGCCTTTCAAAGAGGTACTTAAGAAATGTTTGGAAAAAGATCCCATTTCAACCATCGAATATCTTGTAAGGAAATATGGTAGTCTATTAAGAGAAGTTTATGACATCTACTCCAATAGAATACTTGCCCTTGGAGCAGAAGAGAAAGATCCACAGAAAATACATAAATTATTAGAGAGATGGAAAAAACTAAAGAAGAGTATGGAAGAAGGAAATGGTGTCGTCTTAAAAGAGGACTGGCCTCCCTCTGATATAATTACTGAAGAAAAAGAACCAAGAGGTATTAAAAAATTGGAAAAATATCTCGAATCACTAACACCCAATTCTTAAAAATTAACATTTCTTTCTTCATTACAAATCCTTATTCCGGAAAAAACTTAATAAAAAATGAACTATTAAGAAAAAATAGAGCCCCGTCGTCTAGTGGTCAAGGATAGCGGGCTCTGGACCCGCAGACCCCGGTTCGAATCCGGGCGGGGCTATTAAAGTAAAAAACTAAAATTTTATTATGGAAGTTGAAGAGATTCTAAGAGAAAGATCAAGGCTGAGAGAAGTCTACGAAACCATAGCTGATTCTTGGACTCATTTAAGGGCAAGACCTCTGCCAGAAGTAATAGAATTTTCCAATTCGATAAAAAAAGCTGGGTTAATTTTGGATGCTGGCTGTAGTAATTGCAGGAATTTGCTTCCATTTTTAGAAAAGGAGTTTAAATGCATAGGATTCGATTTTTCGAAAGGAATGATAAGGGAAGCTAAAAAGTTTTTGGAGAAAAGGGGTTTTTCAGCCATTCTTTTAGTGGCTGATATACTTGATTTGCCTTTCAAGGAAAAAAGCTTTGAATATATAATTTTTACTCGAGTTCTGCATCATTTACCCACTAGCGAGTTAAGGATTAAAGTCTTGAAAGAAATAAAAAAGATTTTAAAGCCAGGGGGAAAAATTTTGATAACTGTTTGGAGAAGGTATTATCCCCGCTTCTTAATAGATTTCTTTTCAAACCTTTTTGAGAATAAATTCGAGTTTGGAGATACATATAAAAAATGGACTTATCATGGAAGGGTTTATAAGAGATTTTATCATTTGTATAGCAGAAAAGAGTTTGAGAAAGAACTAAGTAATGCTAGCCTAAAAGTCAAGAGGTTTTATCGCGACAATGGAAATTTCATAGCTATCTGCGAGTCTTAGCTTTTTTACTCTCTTTCAACTTTTCCATCAGGTAGTTTATCTTGTTTTGCAAAAACTTTATTTCCCTGACACTTCTGGCTCTAAAAAGTGCTTGCTTTGCTTGAAAGAGCTGCTCTTCAAATATTTGAGATTCCCAGTTTTTATCCCTCATAGGTATCATTTACTATTAGTAAGTGGTGATATATAAATTTTACTATTCTCCAGTAGTGAAATAAAGATTAAAAAATTAAGGTTCCTTTTCTAAAATATGAGCTTCGAGAGTGCTATAAGAGAAATAATTCAAGAGTTACTTAAAGGAGAAAATTTTCAAGAAGCTGTTAGGAAAATCTGTAAAAAATACGAGCTTCCTAGATTCCCTAAAAAGGCAGAAATTTTAAGTTTTTGTAATCAAGAAGAAAAAGAGAAGTTAAGAGCTGTTTTACTCAAAAGGCCTGTCAGATCAATTTCTGGAGTGCTAATAATCACTGTTGCTGTTAAACCAAAAGAATGTGCTTGGGGAAAATGCATTTATTGCCCAACCAAAGAAAATGCATCGAAAAGCTATATGGGCACTGAGCCTGTTATTCAAAGGGCTTTACAAAACAACTATGACCCTTTCTTGCAAGTAAGAAACAGAATAGAACATTACGAAGCTATGGGTCATTTAAGTGAAAACGGAAATAAGTTTGAAATTATAGTTGTGGGAGGTACTTTTACAGGTTTTGAAGATGAATATCAAGAATGGTTTATCAAAAAAATTTTCGATGCCTTGAATGAAAAAGAGGCAAAAAGCTTGGAAGAAGCACATAAGCTTAATGAGAGCGCAAAACATAGATGCGTTGGATTAAGCGTCGAGACAAGGCCTGATTATTGCAAAGAAGAGCATGTGGATAAAATGCTAAGGCTTGGAATTACTAGAGTTGAAATAGGAGCTCAATCGATCTACGATGATGTTTTAGAATTCGTTCAAAGAGGGCATGGCGTAGAAGATATAATAAAAGCTATTAGGATTGCTAAGGATGCTGGCTATAAAATAGTTTTGCATGTAATGCCAGGCTTACCTCTCTCTAACTTTGAAAGGGATTTAAATATGTTTAAAACTTTGTTTGAAGACCCGAATTTCATGCCCGATGAACTTAAAATCTATCCAACCATGGTAGTCGAAGGGACAAAACTTTATGAGATGTGGAAGAAAGGGGAATATAGACCTATGAGCGATGAAGAAGTAGTTAAACTTTTGGTTGAAGTCAAGAAGCTTATACCTCCCTTCATGAGAATTAGAAGGATTTTAAGGGATTATTCTTTGGAGAAAGTAGAAGCTGGTCCAAAAATCGGACATTTGAGAGATATATTGCAACTTGAGCTTAAAAAAATGGGAAAGAGGTGTAGATGCACGAGATGCAGAGAAGTTGGGCATGCAAAAAGGCTTTTTGGGATCGAGCCAGAAATTGAAAACATAAGGCTTGTGAGGAGGGAATACGAAGCTTCTAATGGCGAAGAAATTTTCCTTTCTTTCGAAGATATAAAGCAAGATATTTTAATAGCATTCTTGAGGTTAAGAATCCCTTCTGAAAATGCGCATAGAAAGGAAATAAGAGAAGTACCTTCTGCAATAGTTAGAGAAATCCATACTTATGGGAAAGCTGTACCAGTAGGAAAAAATCCTGAAAAGGAGTGGCAGCATAGAGGATATGGAAGAGAACTTCTGAAAGAGGCTGAAAGAATAGCTAAGGAAGAGTTTGATAGGAAGAAAATCTTGGTTATAGCTGGGATAGGCGCGAGACCTTATTTCTTGGCTCAGGGCTATGAGTATGATGGTCCTTATGTCTCCAAAATTCTTTAAACAACTTTATCTTTAAAGAATCCTAATATTCAATAGTTATGAATGAACATGAAAAAATCCTCAAGGAAGTTTTGGGTTACATAAAACCAAAAGCTGAGGAAAAGAAGAAGCTTGTGAATTTGGCTAAAAAAGCTTTGGAAATAGCAAACGAAGAAGCGAAGAAAATAGGAGGAAAGGCTATATTAGCTGGCAGTGTTACTAGAGATACTTGGTTACCGGATAAAATGGAATTCGATATTTTTATTCTACTCCCCCTTAGTCTTCCTGAAAAAAAGCTTGAGGAATTTGGATTGGTTATAGGCAAGACCGTGATAGAAAAGCTAGAGGGAAAGTATAAGATAGAATATGCTCAACACCCTTATGTTTCTGGTGAAATCGAAGGGATTGAGGTAGATATAGTACCTTGCTACGAGGTCAAAAGTCCGGAAAAGATAAAGTCTGCAGTGGATAGAACACCTTTTCATGTTAAATATGTAGAGAAAAATTTGCTTCCAGCAATGTCTAACGAGGTAAGGCTTTTAAAGCAATTCTTGAAGGCTAATGGAATCTATGGAGCTGATGCAAAAACTCAAGGGTTTTCTGGCTATCTTTGCGAGCTTCTAATAATCTATTACAGAAAATTCATCGAGCTGCTTAAGAATGCAGCCAATTGGGTACCTGGAGAAATAATAGATATAGAAGGATACTACAAGAAAACCGAATATAAAAAGTTAAGGAAAAAGTTTAAGGATCAACCGCTTATAGTAATAGATCCGGTTGATAAGAATAGGAATGTTGCAGCCGCAGTCTCTGCCCAAAGCTTTTACACCTTCAAAAAGATAGCAAAAGAATTTCTTGTTAATCCAAGCGGAAAATTGTTCTTCCCTAGAGAGATTAAGCCAATAACAGAGAATGAGCTAATAATTTATCAAATGAAAAGAAGGACTGAACTTATTTTACTTGAGTTTAAAGCTCCTCAAGTCGTTCCAGATATTTTATGGCCTCAGCTAAGAAGATGTGCTGACAGACTAGAAAAAATATTGAGAGAAAATGAATTTGTCGTTTTAAGGAAAGATGTTTATACGAACGAAAAAGATTTGGCTATTATTCTATTTGAAATGGAAGTTTCTAAGCTACCGATAATTCAGAAAAGAGTTGGTCCAAAAATTTTTGACTTAGATGATTCGGAAAGATTTTTGAAAAAGTATAAGGGCGAAGCTTTGGTTGGGCCATTTATAGAAAATAATTGTTGGTGTGTTGAAGTTAGAAGAAGATTTTTGACCGCAAGAGAAAAGCTTTTGGATAGTTTGAGTAAAGATGAAAAAATCTTAAAAGCAAAAGGTATTCCAAATTACATAGCACAAGAAATCTCAAAAGGTTTTGAGCTAATTTGTGAAACGGAAAAAATTATGGAATTGGTTAAAAAGGATGAAAATTTCGGAAAATTTTTAAGGAAATATTTCGAGAAAGAAAGCCTTGTATAAAACTGTTTTTATAATCCTAACTCCAATTTAAAATTAATGATCATCATAACTTTTTTGGGCACGGTTTCTGGTATTCCAAGTAAAGAAAGGAATCATCCAGCCATAGCTTTAGAATATTTTGGAGAAAAAAAAGATACCTTGCTTTTTGATTGTGGTGAAGGAACTCAATTACAGTTAATGAAAGCAGGTATTAGTTTTATGAAAATCGATAAAATTTTTATAACTCACTGGCATGCTGACCATTTTGCTGGTTTAATCCCTTTAATCCAAACCATGAATTTGGAGAAAAGAAGAAAAGAATTAAAAATTTTTGCCCCAGAAGCAGAAAAATTTGTTTCAAACATTTTAAGCTTGGGTTATTTTGGTTGTAGATTTCCTGTAAAGGCGATTAACGTACCTATAGAAGGAGATAAAATTAGTTTAATAGATGAAGCCGAAGAATATCAAGTTTATTCAATTCCAGTTTTACATACCATACCAACTGTTGCCTATTGCTTTAAAGAGAAAGATAGATGGAAGATAGATGAGAAAAAGCTCAAGGAGCTTGGATTGAGGAGAGGATATTGGCTAAGAAAGCTCAAAAAAGAAGGAAAAGCTACCTATAGAGGAAGAGAAATTAGGATAGAGAATGTAGGAAAGATTAAAAAAGGGTTGAAAATAGTTTATTCTGGTGATACGAAACCTTGCGATAATATAGTTAAGATTTCTATGGACGCTGACCTATTAATCCATGATGCAACTTTTCTAGAAGAGCAAGCTGGAAAGGCTCATGCAGATGTAAAGCAAGCTGCAAAAATTGCAAGGAAAGCGAATGTCAAGCAGCTTATTCTAACCCATATAAGCAGAAGGTATACTGATGCAAGCGAACTAGAAAAAGAAGCGAAGAAAGTTTTTGAGAATACAAAAGTTGCTTACGATTTTATGAGAATTAGATTGAAATAAAAAATTGACTTCCACACCATCTCATTTTCTAATTCGACTTATGATGATCCATTACCAGAATTTCTTTGATTTCCAAACTTAAAAAGTTGATAAATTTTATAAGTTTTAGTTTACAAAATATATTTGATAAAAGTGAAGAGAAAAATTTCACGAATTTTTTATAATTCAACATTTGTTTAAAATTTTTATCTAACTTTCTTTTTCTCTCGGTGATTTAAAATGGTTGCGAGATTTTTATCCGACCAACAACAAGATTGGGTTAGAATAACTTACGATGAAATAAGCGAAGGTGATTTGGTTGATGTGGTATATTATCGAAAAGGTAAGTTTGGTGGACAAAAGTTCAAATATAAAGGTGTGGTTTTAGTAAAAACCAAAACTACCTTAGGAATAAAGGGAAATTCTCCGATTAAAAGAAATTGGATAATAAGAATATACAAATGTATAGCTACAGAAAAAGTTTAATGAAACCTAATAAAAGAAAATAAGAATAAATTATAAGTGGAATAACGAATCTAGAAACAAAACTTGAACTAATAAAAAGAGTTGTAGAAGAAATAATAACCGAGGAAGAATTTAAAGAGCTCTTGAAAACAAAAAATCCAGCAGTTTATAATGGTTTTGAACCTTCTGGTGAAGCTCATTTAGGTTCGAGTTGGTTGAGAGCACGCTCCTGCCAGGATTTGATAAGGATACTTAGATAAATTTTATTTATGAAGGGATTAACGAAAAAAGAAAAGGAGAAACTCCTAAAATTGATCGAGAAAGACAAAAGTTTGAATGAAATCTGTAAGAAGATGAAATCTTAAGAAGACAACTACTTATTATTATGTATGGAAAAATAGCTAATGAAGAAGTTGATAAATTTTGTGGACCTATTAAACCTCTCAAATCTCCAAGGGCCTGTGGTGTAAGCTGGAAAGCATGCTACCCTGCGGTAGGAAGCAGTTAGGTAGTGATCGGGGTTCAAATCCCCGCAGGCCCATTTTTAGGTAAGAATAATCCTGTTTAAGAAAATAAAGCAGATAAATTTAAATAAACTTTTTTCCATAAAAAGTGATTATGGTCTTGAGATGCACAAGCTGTAAAGTAAATGTTTTAGCCAAAGAGAATTTCGTTAAATTTTTTTGTCCGAATTGTGGAGAGGAGTTAATAGTCAGATGCTCAACTTGCAAAGCTTTAAGCAATAAATACAAATGTAAAAAATGTGGCTTTGAGGGACCCTGATGGGCGAGGTAATAGTTACCTTTAAAGTAATGCCGAAAACGGTTGAAACAAATTTGGATGAACTAGAGAACAAGATTAATGAAGAAATTAAGCCAGAAAGAATGGAAAGAGAGCCGATAGCTTTTGGTTTAGTCGCTTTAAAGGTTACCAAGCTGGTTCCTGAAGCTGGCGGAGAATTGGAAAAAGTTGAAAATAAATTGAGAAACATAGAAGATGTTGGAGAAGTAGAAGTTGTTGAAGTGAGCAGAAGCTTGTAAGCTTTAATTTATAAAAAGTTTATTTAAAATTAATGGCAATTAAAAGAAATTGGAAGATGGTATTTTTCTGGGTTTTAGGAACTATTTGCATTCTATTCGGCTCTATGATCGCTGGACATTTAGAAAAAACCTTGGGAGTTGATGATTTAAGCTATGCTCTAGCTTTATTAATTGCTTTTGTTTTAACCTTACTAGGAGGCTTGCTTTGGATATCTGTGGCTATAGCTGTGAGGATAAGAGAATAAAGTATTTAAGTATTATTATCCAATCTCTAGTTTGATTGGATGACTGAAGAAGCTGAAAAATCTGAAAAAATAACGTTCAATTTGCCAAGCTTAAATAGATGGATGATCTCTACTATAATCTTAACAATAATTTCAATAATTTTACTAGTAGGATGGATAACAACACCCAGAACAGTGGTTACGGGAGAATTTGTAAAAATACCGACTTTAACGAAAGAAGAAATTGGAAGGAAAGTTATCGATTACATAAACAACAATTTAGTTAGACCAGGGACTTCTGCATCCTTAGTTAGAGTAGAAGAAGAAAAGGGTCTTTATAAGATTATTACATCCTATCAAGGACAAGAAATACCCGTTTATGCAACCAAGGATGGAACTTATTTATTCTTACAAGCTTTTGACATGACACAAAAAATTGAAAGACCAGAAGAACAACAAGCTCAGCAGTTTGACGCCCCAGACAGAGAGAAGCCAAACGTTAAGTTTTTTGTAATGAGTTTCTGTCCGTTTGGGAATCAAGCAGAGAAAGGACTAGAACCTGTTTACAGATTGCTAAAAGATAAGGTTGAGTGGGAACCGCATTATGTGATTTATAGTAACTATGGAGGATATCCGAATTATTGCTTAGATGAGGAGGAAAAATATTGCTCTATGCATGGAATCCAAGAACTTAATCAGGATGTAAGGGAGTTATGCGTTTGGAAATATTACGACCACGATACTTGGTGGGATTTTGTGATGAAAGTTAACGAACAATGCAATTCAAGGAATGCAGATACATGTTGGGAACCCATAGCTAGAGAAGTGGGAATAAACGTTGAAAAGATTAAAAGCTGCCAAAAAAATGAGGCTGTAAGCTTACTTGATAAAGAATTAAATCTTAATCAGCAGTATGGAGTAAAAGGATCTCCCACAGTTTTCATAAATGATATGGTTTATAGAGGAGCAAGAACCCCAGAAGCTTATAAACAAGCTATTTGTTCAGGATTCATTTCTCAGCCAGAAGAGTGCAGCCAAACTTTAAGCAGCTCGGGCACTTCCTCAAGCGGACAATGCTAAATAAGCTTGCTTCCAACAAAAAGTCTATACCGATCTTTTCCCTCTAGCTCTTCCTTTATCCTTTTTATTATCATTTTTTTTGGATCAGGCAACATCTCAATCCTTTTTCTCAAATCTTCAAAACTTTCAAAAGGCTTTTTCTTCCTCTCAGATATGATACTCCACATATGCTTTTTTCCTATCCCTGGTAGTAACTCTAAGCTGTGCAACCGAGTAGTGATTGGGCCAGCTATGTTAAAGAAATTGACAAACCTTTTCTCATCCTTTTCAACAATCTCTTCCAAAATTTTTTCAAGCTCAGATTTTGCAAAACCTGTTAGCTCATCATACTTTATTCTCCCCCTTATATACTTTACATGATCCCTCTTTTCCTCTCCAACATAAAGCCTATCCCTAGGCTTAACGCTAACACCATCCCTTACAACAACTTCTAGCAAATTCAAATATTTTTCCCCTATGGTTTGTGCTATGGGCTCTGCTTTTCTATCGCTGGGCTTTCCATGCGGAAGAAAATCTAACACTATCACATATTCATCTTTAACCATTTTTCATCACCTTAGAACTAGAGATTCTTTTTAACAATCTCCAAAATTTTTTCGTGCTCTTCTTTAGAAAAGCTTGTATATTCCTTATGTAAAACAACTCTTAGTTCATCTGTATCTTGGGGTAAAAAATTAACTATCGCAACTCTTTGTCTATCTCTAAGCTTAACTATGGTTTGTAATTCTTCCAAAAGCTTCTTAGCTTTTTCAGGGTCAAGAGTAACAAATTTTTTAAGCAACTCTAAAGCATTCTTCTGCTCATACTTCAACTCTTTCTCTTTAGCAATTTTCTCCAAAATTTCCTTAGCCTCTACATCAGGTATTACTTCTTCCTTTATCACATTCATCCAACCAACCTCAAGTGTTCAGGTCTTGAAATAAGCTTTTTAACCTTATTTCCATTTTTAATTTCAACGATATAACTTTTTCCTCTTTTGCCTATAACTCTTCCTACCCTTCCTTTGAACCTTGGATGAGGCATTCCTTTTTGGCTTGAAGGCTCTTGAGCTATCAAAACTTTTTCCCCTATCTCAAACTCTTGCAAAAATTTGGTTATAGGCGGCCTATAGCCTGGTTTTTGCTTCAATTTTTTTCTTGTTCCAGTTCTGAATCCTCTAGATTTTTTTACCATGGTTACCTACTTTTACTTTAATTTTAAAGTTAAAATTATTTTCTATGGATTTTAATTACATCCAAAACTATTTTCTGAACCTCGTTTCCTAAAATTTCTGCAACGCTCGGCTTAGTTCTTCCCTGATCCCCATTAATAAGTTCTTTTATGTACAAGCCGCTTTGGGCTGTTATTCTTAAAGCTAATTTTTTCTTCCCGAGAATTTCCCAAGAGATCTTTTTAACTACTCTTTTCCTAGTTTTCTTAGCTCTTCTATGCAAAACTCTCAAAGGAGTTTTCTGAAGAATAGGCTCTAAAGTAAGCTTCTTCAATTCTTTAAGCTTTTTTCTCTCTATTGGTTTTTTAAAAGTCACTATCGCCAGGTAAGTTTTATCCAACTTTTGAGACTTGACAGCCCTTACCACATCTTTAGAAACTAACTGCAATTTTCTAACTTTTATTTTACTCGACTTGTTTATTTCGGCTTGGATTTTCCTTAAGTTAACCTTTCTTTTTATCGGCTTCTTAATTTCGATAACAAATGGTCTCCAATCTAGGCATCTAGCATCTATGTCCTCTCTCCCACCTCCGTGGAATGCACTCTCCTTAGCTTCCGTAACTTTTAACAAAGGTTTTTCGATTATTTCCTGAATAGAAGTCTTGTACAGTTTACCTTCCCCTTTGCAATAAACACATCCTTTTCCCTTGCATTTAGAGCAAATCCATTTTGCTTGAGGAAATCCTCTTTTAAGCTTCTTATATTCTCCATAAACATACAAGCTTCTTACTTGAAGGGTTATCCTTTCATTCTTAAGGTCAACTATTACTGTAATATCTGGTAGCTTCTTGTCAAATTTTTTCTTTACTAGGTTTTTCACTTTCTTTCCCAATTCCCTATTTATTTCAGACTTAATTGACTCGACGTTTTCTATCCCAATAGCTTCCCATATTTCTTCCTCAGCTTTCAAGAATTCGTCAGGAACTATTGTACCTATTAGAAAGCTATCGAATTCGAACTTCTTCAGCTTTTCAGCTATCTTTTTGGCTATTTCACTAATTTTTTCATCAAAAAAATTTTTGCAGATGAAGCATTTGCCTGGCTTTTCCACCTTAATTTTTTTATTCCTAAATTTAATTCCATAGAAATTGGAAAGATCTATTTCAAGCTTTTCTCCAGCATCCAAAAGGAAGGCTAGGTAAAACCTTATTATCTTCCCCCTTTCTTTATTGGTTAAGCCAGAGAGTAACTGACCTGCTAAAACCCTTCCTAAGCAGTTATCGCATACAAATCTATTTTTTAAAATCTTGACCGCCTTTTCCTTGATCATCCCAACCATCTCCTATCCAGCTCATTGTTAACTATTACTATGCAATGGGAAGCAAAATAGACTAAAGGTCCTACCGAAACTCTTTCTGCCCCTATCCTATCCAAAAGCTTTTCTGTCTTTCTTGGCATCCCTATGTAATCTCCCAAAACTAAAGTAACATTTCTCTCAAACTTAAATTCTCTTATATCCTTTCCCTTTGGATGCAAGTAAATTAACTGTGAATTTTTAGATTTTTCCCTAACCAAACTTTCAAAACTTCTCTTCGCAATCCTAATTCCATCCCATACTTCAACTTCCTCGTTTAACTTTAACCCTAAACCTTTTCTTAAGGCAAGCCTTATGTGGGAAGCAATGTTTCTTTCATCAGGACTTACTCCCCTAAGCTCCTTTCCATCAAAAGTTATAGCTTTTGGAGGGGAAGGAGGACCTTCTAGGACTACATGGATTTTTGTATCCCTCCTTAAATCGTTTGAAATCCATAAGGCATTTGAGATACATCTGCAAACTAAATCCATTCGGCCTGCTCCTGGCAAATCGTTCAGCTTAAAATTCGGTGCAGTAAAGGCTTTCAAAGCCCTTAGAATAAACTCTCTCATAAAACTTATTAGAAAAAATTAAATTTTAAATCCAAACTGCTTGGCCAATTGCTTCAAAGCTCCTCTCTGCAAACCTTTTAAGCCGCCCAAGCTTTTCATAAGCTTCCTCATCTTGTTATACTGATCTAGCAATTCCCTAACTTCAGATTCAGGCCTTCCAGAACCCCTTGCTATTCTTCTAATCCTACTTGCATTTATTATGCTTGGATTTTCTCTTTCCTCCGGAGTCATCGATTGGATTATATACTTAAAATGCTTGAGTTTTTCCTCCTGCTTTTCGAGCAAATTATCTGGAAGCTTTACCATTCCAAAGCCTGGAATTAGGTTTGCAATCTTTTGCAAAGGTCCCATTTTGCTCAGAGCTTCTAATTGCTCATAAAAATCTTTTAAAGTAAACTTTCCTTCAACTATTTTTTCAACCTTTTCAGGCTTGAGCTCAGCTTCCTTAGCCTTTTCGAGCAAAGTTTGTAAATCACCTAAGCCAAGTAAGCGAGAAACGAATCTTTCTGGATTATAAACTTCTAGATCTTCAAGCCTTTCACCCACACCAATAAACTTAACCTTTGCTTTGGTTGCTGCACACGCACTCAAAGCACCCCCTCCTTTAGCAGTACCATCCATTTTAGTTACAATAACTCCAGTTATTCCAACCAGTTTGTTAAACTCTTTTGCTTGAGGCCCAGCTACTTTTCCTATATCTGCAGGGATTGTTAACAAGACTTCATCCGGCTTAATTATTTCTCCCAGCTTTTTCAATTCCCTTGCCAATTCTTTATCCAAAGCACTTCTTCCGGCAGTATCTATTAGAATGCAGTCATAATTCTTAAATTTCTCTAGACCTTCTTTCGCTCCTTTGTAAGGATCGTTATTCTTATCAAAATAAACAGGAACATTAATTTGCTTCCCTAATTGAACCAATTGCTCTACGGCTGCTGGCCTATGATAATCCAAAGCGAGCAAAGCAGGCTTTAAACCTTGTTTTTGGAAATATCTTGCAAGTTTTGCAGCACTTGTAGTCTTTCCAGAACCGTAGAGCCCGATTAACATTATCTTTTTCTTTCCAATCAAGCTTGCAGGTTCTTTACCCAATAAATTCACTAACTCCTCGTAAACAACCTTCAAAATATGCTCTCTTAAGGTCAAGCCAGGAGGTATTTTTTCTACTAAGCATTTTTTTCTTATCTTCTCTATTAGCTCATTGGTTAGTTTTAAATCGACATCAGCCTGCAAAAGAATTTTCTTGAGTTCTTTTAAAATTTCTTCCACTGCGTTTTTATCGATAGAAGTACTTGTAATTATTTTTTTGATTAAGTTTGAAAGATTTTTCCCCAAGCTATCGAGCATAAACTATCTATTTATTCTTAAAGTTTTAAAATATAAACAGATGGGCTTAAAGCTTTTGGAAATCTTGGATGAAACTCTTTCTCTTCCTTTAATCTTTGAAAGATATTCAACGGAAGTTCAAGAAGTTTGCAGGGAGTGTAAAGGAAGTGGTAGAGGAAGAAAAGAAATTTATAAAGCTATGAAGGAGTTTGATGAGAATATTAAAAATTATTGCTCAACCTCGTCTTTAACCATTTCTTTACTCACATATACTACGAAAATTTACAACCTCTGCTTGAAAAGGAGATGTGGAAAAATATATCCAACTCTTCAAAAAATGGAAAGAAGAATTAAAGAACAAGTAAAGTTATGAAAGCAAATTTTCAACCAATTTTTCAGGATTGTATTCTATTAAATCACCAATACCCTGGCCGTTTCCTAAAAAAAGTATTGGTTTTTTGAAAGAGTAACAAATTGAGAGAATATTTCCTCCTTTTTCATTAACATCAACTTTAGAAAAAATTATTCCATCCACCCCAACAGCTTTATCAAAAAACTCAAACTGATGAATAACATCTGAGCCTGTCAAGCTATCCAAAACCAAAATTTTTAAATCTGGTTTGTTAACTCTGCAAATCTTATTCAACTCTTCCATTAAATTCCTATCTATGTGGCTTCGGCCTGCTGTATCAGCCAAAACTACATCATAATCTCTTGCTTCAGCTGCTTTTCTTGCATCGAATATTACTGCACAAGAATCAGCTCCGTAGCTCTGCTTGATTACTGGTAAACCAACTTTTTTGGCATATTCCTCCAGCTGATGGATCGCTGCTGCTCTAAAAGTGTCTCCAGCTGCCAGCAAAACCTTATAGCCTTTTTGCTTTAACCAATAGCCAACCTTGCTTAGGGATAAGCTTTTTCCTGTACCATTAAAGCCTAGAAAAACGAAAAGCGCAGGTCTATTTTCGGCTTTTGCTTTCTCGATTATTTTTTCTAAATCGATTCTTGGGACAGAAAGTACTTCTAGCAAGCTTTGCTTAATAACGTTTAAAATATATTCTTTTTCCTTCCCTCTTCTTATTGGTTTATCAACCAAATTCTTCCTCAAATCTTGCTTTAACTTTTCAACCACTTCGTAAGCAACATCAGCCTCTATCAAATCAGCTTCCAACTCATCCAGTATAGGCTTCAAGTCAGCTTCACTCAATCGCTTCTCAACAACTTTCTTAACAATTTTTTCAACAAATCTTTTAACTATTCCTTTTTTTGATTTAGCAAGCTTCTTTTCTATTTCTTTCTCTGAAGGAATTTTTTTAATAACTTCGGGCTTAACCTTTTCTGCAATTTTTGGTTTAATCTTTTCTATTTCTCTAATCTCCTTTTTAGTAACTTTCTTCTTTGGCTTAGCTTTTCTTACAACTTTCTTAACTACAACCTTTTTTTCTTCAGGTTTTTTCTTTTCAATTTTTTTAGAAATAGAGCTAACTATTTTCTTAAGCTTTTTCTTTAGCAAGTCAAACATTTTTCCTCTCCTCCGCTATTCTACTAATTTCTCTTTCCAAAACCTGCAATTTAAAGGATAAGTTAGCAATTTCTTTATTAACTTGGTTTAAAGCTTTTTCTATTTCATTCTTTCTTTCGTTTAAAAATTTCTTTGCGTCAGCTAAACTTTTTTCCACAGCAATGTTTGCTCCTATGGAAAGCACTATTTTTTGTTTATCTATTATTTTACCTAAAGTATAAGCTCCAGAAGCTAAAGGAAAAAGTATCTCCTCACTTTTTTCTATTTCTTCTATACTTTCTAGGGTCGACTGAATTTCTACCAGCTTAGAATTTAACAAATCTCTTTGTTTGATTAAAGCATTAAATCTTGATTCTAAAAATCTATAGGCCAAAACTCTTTCTTCAAGCTTTTTTTCCTCCATGGAAATCAATTATCTAATTTGAATTTAAAAAATATTAATTATGAATAAAAAATTTTTACAGATTATTTTGAGTATTTCACTTTTCATTTCTATTCCAATAGCCAAAACTTTAGCAGACGGTTTTGAAAAAGACCTATTCAAGAGCAACACAATTTTCCAAAATCAAAGCAAAATAAGGCTTCGAAGTTTTATAGTTTATCTAGGAGATGATGTAAAATCTGAACATAAGCTCTTACCAGAAGGTTTAGACCCTACGGACCAATTAATACCAAACTCTACCCATAAAGCCTACAAGATTTCCTCAACTTGGATAGACTCTCCAGACCAAGCTACCCAGGAATTCAGCTCTACTGATTATAGTAGAATAGGTACTT